>Ga0307515_10015638_pt1 | contig 13963 bp, 3 predicted proteins | sample 17_EM_MG_FD_194513 | JGI IMG/M metagenome (GOLD analysis project Ga0307515, IMG submission 194513) | Populus trichocarpa ectomycorrhiza microbial communities from riparian zone in the Pacific Northwest, United States - 17_EM | ecosystem: Host-associated > Plants > Roots > Unclassified | place... | reverse complement strand
GAAAAAGGGTATAAGGATAGTAAAAACTAAAAAACTCCCCCTATAAGATGCTAAGGCCTACTAGGCCTAAAAAGAAACCTTCTATAAAGATAAGTAATAACAATAAGTCTATAGGCAAAACCCCTATAGAAAGAAATAATAATAGATTTCTATTTTTATCTTTTTTTCTTTCTCCTCCCAGCTTATTTAAAAAGGGAAAAAAAAGAGAATATCCTTAAACTTCTCCTAAAAAAGAAAATTAAAAACCTATAAAAAAGAAACTAATAACTACTATAGATGGCACATCTAGTACACCTATACCTTTTCCTCCCCTTTCTTTAGAATAATACCTACAAAAAGCTCTAAAAAGCCTAACCTAGGCATATAAAGGGCTAGAAGAAAAAGAAAAAAAATAAGTTAAATAGCTAAAGGACTATATAAGGAGTATCTTAGTAGGAGAAAATCCCTTTATAAAAGGAAAAGAAAAGGAAAAAGATATCCTAAAAGGGCTAGTAGAAGAAGTAAGGGCTCTCCGTAAGGAGGTAGCCTCTACTAAAAAAACTTACGCAGAAAGACTAAGGAAGAACCTTCCCTCCTTATTCTTTCTACCCTCCTTACTACTACCTCCTTCTAATAAAAGTCCTCCTACTTCTACTAAAAGTAAGAAAAAGCAGTTATAAGAAAGGAAGCTAGTCCTAATTATAGACGAAAAGGACTAACCTTTAGATATCTTCTTAATACGAAATAAAGTTAATTAACTATTTGCATTAAAACTATAAGTAGAAAAACTAGTACTAGCGTCTATAGCTAGAACTAGAGAAAAATAAAATATTCTCTTTATTACTATAGAGGAGTATAATATAGATTTCCTAGTTAAATATAAGGAGATCTGGTATAACTGCTTTACCTTTTAAAAAGAACAAAAACTAGAACTATAGGTTTAAGTTATAGCCTATAGGGTTCTTACCCTATCTTTCTTAGGAGAAGGAGGCTCTAAGCTTCTAAAAGAAGAAATTAAGACCTTTAATTCTATAAATATATAAGGACTACCTAGATAGATCTTATCTAGCGAAAAAAGACATAATCTATAGACTAGATTTGGCTCTATAGTTTTAACTATAAAGAATAAAGAAAAAAAATAAGAAATCCTTAAGTAAAAAGAGATATTAATTGTAGGTATAGCTACTAAGGTAATAAAATACCTTAAAGTCTTTTCTACTACGCAGTATACAAGCTGCTAAAAATTTGGCTATATAAGAGATAGGTACTCTACTAGGGCCTATAGATACTATACGGCTGCATATTTATCTAAAGACTATTCCTATTCTACCTATATAATAATAGGCAAGCCTTACTAGCATACCACCCCTCTTTATATTAATTGTAAAGAAAAATACTTTATTAATAGTAAAGACTATAAGACTCTTAAAGCTGCTAAACTAGTACGCGAAGGAGATTCTATGGAAAAATAAAATAGATAGGATTCTAGAAGAAGGCAACTCCTACTAGACTCTTAAAAAGATTTATTTTTATTTTTATTTTTTATCTATTGTATTATACTACGTATAATACTATGCATGCAGCCTTAGGCTATAGCGCTATAGTTCTATATACATAAATCCTTTCTAGGCAGCTTAATATATACTAGTAGCTATATCCTAGTAGTTTATAGTTTCCTAGTAAAGCACTAAGATACTATAACTACTAGGGAATAAGAAAATAGTAAGAAAAACTATAAGAAATCCTAACCCCTATCCCTATCCTTTTGCAATTTATTTCTATTCTTTTACTCTTTAATATCTTTTTAAGAGCCTAGTAGGAGTTGCCTCCTTCTAGAATCCTATCTATTTTATTCTTTTATAGAATCTCCTTTACGTACTAGTTTAGCAGCTTTAAGAGTCTTATAGTCTTTACTATTAGTAAAGTATTTTTCTTTATAATTAATATAAAAAGGGGTAGTATGCTAGTAAGGCTTGCCTATTATTATATAGGTAGAATAGGAATAGTCTTTAGATAAATATACAGCCGTATAGTATCTATAGGCCCTAGTAGAGCACCTATCTCCTATATGGCCAAATTTTTGGCAGCTTGTGCACTGCGTAGTAGGAGAAACTTTAAGGTATTTTACTACCTTAGTAGCTATACCTGCAATTAATATCTCTTTTTACTTAAGGATTTCTTATCTTTTTTCTTTATTCTTTATAGTAAAAACTATAGAGCTAAATCTAGTTTATAGATTATGTCTTTTTTCGCTAGATAAGATCTATCTAGGTAGTCCTTATATATTTATAGGATTAAAGGTCTTAATTTCTTCTTTTAGAAGCTTAGAGCCTCTTTCTCCTAAGAAAGGTAGGGTAGGAACCCTATAGGCTATAACTTAAACCTATAGTTCTAGTTTTTATTCTCTTTAAAAGGTAAAGCAGTTATACTAGATCTCCTTATATTTAACTAGGAAATCTATATTATACTCCTTTATAGTAGTAAGAAGAATATTTTATTTTCCTCTAGTTCTAGCTATAGACGCTAGTACTAGTTTTTCTACTTATAGTTTTAATATAAATAGTTAATTAACTTTATTTCGTATTAAGAAGATATCTAGAGGTTAGTCCTTTTTGTCTATAATTAGGACTAGCTTTCTTTCTTATAACTACTTTTTCTTACTTTTAGTAGAAGTAGGAGGACTTCTACTAGAAGGAGGTAGTAGTAAGGAGGGTAAAGAGGATAAGGAGGGAAGGTTCTTCCTTAGTCTTTCTATATAAATTTCCTTAGTAGGGGCTACCTCCTTATAGAGAGCCCTTACTTCTTCTACTAGCCCTTTTAGGATATCTTTTTCCTTTTCTTTTCCTTTTATAAAGGGATTTTCTCCTACTAGAATACTCCTTATATAGTCCTTTAGCTATTTAACTTATTCTTTTTTTTTCTTCTAGCCTTTTTTATGCCTAGGTTAGGCTTTCTAAAGCTTTTTATAGGTATTATTCTAGAGAAAGGGGAGGAAAAGGTATAAGTATACTAGGTATACTATTTATAGTAGTTATTAGTTTCTTTTTTATAGGTTTTTAATTTTCTTTTTTAGGAGAAGTTTAAGGATATTCTTTTTTTTTTCCCTTCTTAAATAAGCTGGGAGGAGAAAGAAAAAAAGATAAAAATAGAAATCTATTATTATTTCTTTCTATAGGGGTTTTGCCTATAGACTTATTGTCGTTACTTATCTTTATAGAAGGTTTCTTTTTAGGCCTAGTAGGCCTTAGCATCTTATAGGGGGAGTTTTTTAGTTTTTACTATCCTTATACCCTTTTTCCTTACTAATCCTACTAGAGGATTTCTGGGGAGATTAGGTTTAAAGGTAGTAGTAATACTAGACCCCTAGTATTAGTAGTAGTAGTAGTAGTAGTAGTTTTAGTGTTCCTATCCGTACCTCGCTTATAAGCTAGAACCACCCCTAAGAAGAATTTTCTGTTGGGGGAAAGGGGGTAAAACGATAAATAAATCCACCTCTAACTCGCTAGGCAGTAGGAATTAGGTCTTAAAAGTTAGAAAATCGATTGTTTTTGATGGTAAGATAGGTATGCGTAAGTTTTGGAGTGTGGCGCTACCTTTTGGTAAGGTTGCATATATAGTAAAGGGTTCTTAAAAAGATATTAGAGAGTAAAAGAATAGAAATAAATTGCAAAAGGACAGGGACTGTTAGTGACTCAGTTAATCGAGATATAAGCATAGCAAAAGGGTCGTGCAAGCCTGTACGATTAAATTGTCTATAAACGAGAATCTAAAGCTAGAGAAAAGGAAAGAAAAGGATAAGCAGTAACGTAAGGAGTTATATATAATCCCTAGTCACGTAAGAGTCACGTAAGCCCTATATTTACCATAACGTCTACCATAGCTGCCGTTTTCTGCCAGTGCTGTAACATTACCCCCCCCTCCGCAAAAGCCTACCCTTAGGCTTTATATATCCGTATTATGCCTATAGGGTGTTCTTATCTTTATACTCTTCCGGTAGCTTATTATTTTTATTATACTAGCATTCCATCTATTCGTCTAGGTACTTTGGCGGTCCCGGTTTATTAGGGTAATGGCTATAGAATTTTTAAAGCTTATGGGGACTGCTAATAAAGTTCCATATAGGGTACTAGGTAGGATCTAAGTTATAGCCTTTCCAACTAATACGGTATTTTAGCGTTTTCCTTACTAGCTTATAGGCCAGTATCTCTTTAATTTCCTATTTGTTATTGCCATTAACTTAAATTAGTAGGGGGGGTTCGTTCTTTTGTCTAGGTAATGGGTCATTCACTACCTTCTATAGCTTATCCGGCGAGAAAATAGGGTGAACCTTAATTAAATCTGGGAGCTCTACTTTATATAAGTTGCCTATTTTCTTAAGGACCTTATACGGTCCTGCTATCTAATAATTAAGCTTATAACTTAGCCGTTCCGTCTTCTAGTTCTTTATTATAACCTAGACTATATTACCTACAGTAAAGTCGGGCTCGCGCCTATACTTATTTGCCTGCTATTTTATTAATTTTTAGGCCTTTTTTAGATTTATATAGGCTACCGTCTAGGCTTCCTCTAAGCGCTTAGCGTACTGCTGGGCTTCCTTATAAGATAGTTTCTTACGTATAGTCCGTGGTCCTTCTAGTCTATCCTAGTTAAAGCTTATTTATAGTAGATACCCTATTTCTAGTTAAATAGGTGCGAATCCTGTAGAGTTATAGGGTAGGGTTACCTAGGCGTAGTCTATTAGAGGTAGCAGTTCGCCCTAGTTATCTTAGAAGTAGTTAATAAAGGGCCAGAGTCTCTAGTCTAAGTATTAATTTATAATCTCCGTCTAACCGTCTATCTAGGGGTAGTACGCCGTAGAAAGCTTTAGCTTAATTCCTAGGATTTAAGTAAACTTATTCTAGAAAGCCGATATAAACTGCGGTCTGTGGTCTAATATAATAGTATCTAGTAGTCCGTAAATTCGGTAGATATAATAGATATATAGTTAGGCCGCCTCTTTAGCATCGATATTCTTGTGATAGGGGATTAAGAAAGGGCGTTTGCTAAAACAGTTAACTAAGATTATAACCATATTATACCCATTACGGTCCACTAGTAGTTTATGGAAATTTATAAAGATATGCTGCTAGGGGTGCTCTGGTATTAGGAGTAGCTTTAATAGTCCTAGGGTTTTATCTCGTGGAATTATAGACCTATAGCAGTCGTTGCAGTTCCGTATATAACGGTTAATATCCATAACTATTTTAGGCCAGTAGTAACGGTTACTAATAATCTTATAGGTCTTATTTTTTCCGGGGTGGGCCGTAGAGACCTAGGTATATGCTTTGGTGATAAGCTAGGTTCGTAAGTTCTGTTTTTCTACTACTACTAGCCGTTTCCAGTACTTAAGCAGTCCATTTTTAAGGGACTATGGGCTAGTAATATCCTTTGCCTTTTCGCGGTACTTTTGTAGAGAAGGGTCCGTACGGTTTGCTTACAGTAGTTTATTAATAAGGTTAAATTCCGTGGGGTTAATAGGACATATCTCGGCGCTTAAAGATTTAGTACTTAGTTCTTCCCGTATTTAAGGGTTAAGGTGCTCTGGTTATAGTAGCGTTTAGGTCCATAATAAGATCTTCACAGCCATTTAGTTATTTAGGTCCTGTTTACGTCTTATAAGAGCATCCGCACGGTTAGTGGCGCCTGGCCTATATATAATTAGGAAGTTAAATTAAGATAGGATATCCGCCTAGCGCGCCTGCCGGGCTATAAGGGTTTTTATTATTATAAAATATTCTAAGGCCTTATAATCTAAAACCACTTAAATAGGTTTAGGGGTCCCTTCTAGCTGTGCTCACTAGTGCTAAAAGCTATAGATAATAGCCAACATTTCTTTATTATAAATTGGGTAGTTTAGCTTAGTATCTACTATAGTCTTTAAATAGTAAGCAATAGGGTACTATTCTCCGTTTATCTACTTTTAGGAGTAAATGCTAGCTATAACACTATCTAAGGCATCGGTTTCTAGCATTAAGGGCCGTTTTAGGTTAAAGTGGGCAAGTAAGGGAGTAGAGACCAGTCGTTTCTTAAGCTCATTAAAGGCCTGCCTATATACGGTGTTAAAGTAAAAGGGCCGGTTCTTGTAGGTAAGTAAGCTTAGTAGCTAGGTAATTCTACTGTAGTTCTTAATAAAGCGTTGGTAGAAGTTATAGAACCCTAAAAATGACTATACCCTCTTTATAGTCCTTGGGGGTACCTATTAGTTAATTATAGCCGTCTTTTCTGGGTCTGCCTTAATCCCGTTTATACTAATAATAAACCCTAAATACTTTATACGCTTAACACTGAATTCTAACTTCTTAATATTGGCTTAGAGGCCAGCTTCCTAAAGCCGTTATAGGACTTTATAAACATACTCTTTATATTCTAGTTCATTTTTAGAGTAGATTATAATATTATCTAGGTATGCTGTATAGAAGTCGTTAAGGTAGTCAAATAGTACGTTATTTATGTATTATTGGTATATAGCCGGTCCGTTAGTTAGTCTAAAAGGTAGTACTTTGTATTTATACGTTCCGTAACGGGTCTAAAACGTAGTAAGGTCTTCTAATTTAGGGTCTATCCTAATCTAGTAAAAAGCCTGGCGGATATTAAGCTTTATAAAGATCTTAGCTCTACTTATTTGGGCTAAAGTCTTATTAAGTAAAGGTAGTGGGTAGTAGTCTTTAAGGGTTAAATTATTAAGCTTATGGTAGTCGATATAGAAACAAAGTCCTTTATTTAGCTTTTTAGTAAAGAGAATAGATAAGTTAAAAGGGGCTTAACTAGGCTTAATAAAGCCCTTATCTAGGTTATTAATAAGATATTGCTTTATGGCCTATAATTCGGCAGTAAATTGCTATTAAAGGGGGCTATAGCTAAGGGTAACCACCTTATCCGGCTTAATTTTAATTTTATAGTTGTACGGTTAGTAAGGTGGGAGTATATTAGACGCTACTTTAGAGAAAGTGTCTTTAAATTTCTGGTATTAATAGGGCAGTTTTTATTCTACTAGCTCCTCGTCTATAAGCTCGCCTTTCTCTTAGGCTAGGGCTTCTTTCTCTTTAATTATTTAATTAATTTTATATAAGCTAGTTATAAAGGTAACGGTATTAAGCTGAACTAGGTTTTAGTAGAATCTTATAGCGCTAATATAGCAGATATTAACTAGTGGAAGGTCTGTGGGTTTTTTTATAGATGTTCGTTGGGCCGTATTTTGCGGTATAGGGTTTATAGTCTTCCTTAGCTCACATTCTATTTTCCGCAAGTTATCCTTCCGGTCTATTAGTTTAGTATATTATCCAATATCCCTGGCCTTTCTTTATGGCTGCGTAGGGCCTAAGTTCTCTATTAGGGACTTAACTAGGCTATTACCGACTTCCTAAGTCTCTGGTGCGGGTAGTATAACATAGGTAGTTTAGGGGCGGCGTAGTATATAGATCTGTTGCGGATTAAGCTATATATCCTTCTTAAAAGCCTAGTCCCTACGCGTCGCATTAGCCTAGTAAATAGTGTTTATCTGCGGCCGTATAAGGTTTTCTATTATAATACTGATCTCTTTTATAAAGGAAGGCGTTAGGGGTATAGTTTTAGGCTAAATAAGCTGCCTGTTCCGTATGTTGAGCTATAAGCCTAAGTAGGCTAGCCATTTTCTCCTTAAGATTATATTATAGCTTCTAAGGTCCGTAATAAGGAAGGGGATATTATACTACCTTTATCTGTTAACGCGGAGGTAGATCTATAAGATAGTTATAATAGGTAGTCCTATTTATCCGTTATAACTATAAATAGGGACTAGTTTAGGCAGTTCTTTAAGAGGTATATTTAAAAAGTTAGCCAGTTTTACAGCGCACTTTGTATTAATTAAGGTAAAGGCATTTACTCCTAAGTTAGCTAAAGCAGAGGTTAAAACTTAATATCTATTGCAAAATAAAGTATAAGGGATAGTGCAGCTTCTTCTACTAACTAGCTAACCTAGATTGATATATAATATATTAATCCCTTTTAACCCTAGAGAGGAGTCTTCCTTTAGGGTTCCTCTTTTTCCGGCTCTATACTATCCTCCTAAATTAATAGGACCTTATTTATCTTTGCCTTTATTGGGCAGTTTCTTATAGGGTGGCCTATTTAACCGCATAAGAAGTAAGCTCCTTAATTACTAAGGGCCTATATACGGGGGTCGCTATATATAGGCCGGGTGTATACCGGGCCCGTAGTAGGGGTAGCTATATGGCTAGCTACCGGGTTAACTATAGGAGTTGCCGATTGTGCTAGGGCACTATAGGCCGTACTCGCAGTACTTATAGCCTAGTTTATAAGGTTTCTAGTTTTTAGCTAGTTAGCGCGTGCCTTAATTTAACGGAGGCCTTAGTTAATAGCTAGGCAATAGTCCGTAAGTTCCTTTAACGTCTATACCGTAGTATAAGCTAGTAATACGGCCCGCTATAGGTCTAGGGTAAGCTTATTAAAGAGGTCTGGTAGTAGGTCTTTCTAGGGGATCTAGGCCTATCCGGCTAGGTATAGAAAGCGGGTTTAGAAGGCTGAAAAGGTCTCTATTGTTTTTATATTTAGGCTTTTATAGCTAAAGCGGGCGTTTTATACTTTAAAAGGGTCTTTATAAATAGAAGATAAGTATTTAATTATTTCTTCTTTAGAGATAAAGGGGTCTATTAAGTCTTTAGTGTATCGCGGGCGTAAATGCGTCTGGGCGTCTCCGCCAGTACGGCCAAAAACGTAAACCATTCTGGCTTGGGCGTTAGGGAAGTAGTCTACATTAACTTTAAGCTTATCCCGCAATTAAAGCTTCCAATTATTAAATATAGGGTTGGTTCCGTCTATAAGTAGCGGGGAATCCGCAACCTTTACTAACCGCTTTAGTGCTGTATAGGCCTTGGTGGGTCTACTAAGGCGCTAGGATAGGGCCTAAAGGACTATAGTAAGTCTTTAGTTGTCTAATAATGACTTATTATTAGATATAGGGGTATCTCTGGCTTTAAGCAGCTCTTACAGTCGTTTAATTTCGGTATTGGCAGCCGTAAGCTCCGCCTAGGGGGTTAAAACGTTAATTGTTTCTTTATCTAAAGTATTTAAGGGTCCTATAGCTGCTTTACCTGCTACTATAGTTTGTGGTATAGTGGTAGGGGTGTTTAGTAATTTTGGGTAATTTCTTTAGGGGTTCTAGTCTATACGTGTCTTATAGGTTCTTTCCTTAGGGTTCTGTTCTTTTCTTTTGGGTCCTATCCTTATGGTCCTAGTAATGTCCTTAGGGTCCTATTCTGTGTTCTTGCAGATATATTTAAGTTCCTTCTTAGGAAGAAAGAGTAGAGTGAGCTTTAGATAATGTTAGCGACTTAGTTAATCGAGATATAAGCACGGCAAAAGGGTTGTATAAGCCTATATAATTGGATTATCTATAAACAAGAATCTAAAGCTAGAGAAAAGGAAAGAAAAGGATAAGTAGTAACGCGAGGAGTTATATACAATCCCTAGTCACGTAAGAGTCACGTAAGCCCTGCGTCTACTATAACGTCTACCATAGCTGCCGTTTTCTGCCAGTGCCGTAACAGGGACAGGGGTTAGGATTTCTTATAGTTTTTCTTACCATTTTCTTATTCCCTAGTAGTTGTAGTATCTTAGTGCTTTACTAGGAAACTATAAACTACTAAGACATAGCTACTAGTATATATTAAGCTGCCTAGAAAGGATTTATATATATAGAACTATAGCGCCATAGCCTAAGGCTGCATGCGTAGTATTGTACGTAGTATAATACAATGGATAAAAAAAATAAAAAAATAAAAAAATAAAAGACCTAAGCGAAGTGTCTCTCCCCTATTAAAACTTCTAACTGCGTACTTCTATATTTAATAAACTATTACTAGTACGGCCCTATATTCTAAAAGTGGGTTATCTATTATCCTACTAACTTATAGCTGGTTATAATGGACCTCCCTAGCTTTTAACGTTTCCTAGACATCTATAAAGCTTAATACGCCTACTATAGCCTTCTACGCGGCATTACTTCTATTAACTAACCACATTAGTTTACTTTTCTTTCTCTTTTAATAAATATATTTTACTTTAGTTCTTTTCCTATACCTACTTAATATTCTCCGCCATTTTACTAATTGTATTAACAATTCTATACTATTACCCGACTTACTCTATTACTCTACCTCGCCTTAATTTATAAGTTAGACTCCGCGCCCGCCCTATTACTATAATAATACCCTCTATTTTAGGAACTAAATTAATATATATTTCTCCCATATAATAAGCTGAAGAAAAGCCTAAGGTATAAACCTAGGCGTAAGTATGGGTATAAACTTAGGCAGAAACCTAGATGAATACCTAAATATCCGCCTATCTAATAACGTAAGCCACTAGCGCAACCAAAATATTCGGCTAAGTATTATAAAAAACTCCGCGAAGAATTTAAGAAGATAGGTCTAGTAAAGAAAAATTATTTACTAGTAACGAAGAATAATATAAATAAAATTTTAACGCGATAGTTAAGGTAAGAGTGCTCTTATCTAAAATACAATTCTATAGCTTATTATTTAGGTTCTACAAAAATAAAAATAAAAACCCTACTTAGCTTCTTAAGAATACCTCAAACCATAATATTAAATTTTTTTCTTTAGTGGATTATAGATAATTATCTATTACAGAAAAGGACTAGTATTTATTAGAAATATAAATACTAGTAATAGCTCTATTAAAAATATACTAAGAAGGATTAGCCTAAAGACGTTAATAAAGAAATCAATAATATATGGAAATTACTTTAAATATTTATAAAATCCCGCTAACTATTATAGTATATTAACGGACTATTAACTAAGAATAATAGGCTTAATATATCCACTAAGGAGAAGCCAGTAATAAATGTTAATAATATTTTTTAAGTTTTATATTATTACTAGGCTCGCAATACCTTTATATTTCTAAATAGGCGATAGAGTTTATAACTTGCATTTTTAATACTTATCTATATATATATAGCATCTCGGCCAGGCGTATTAGTCTATATAAAGAGAAATATAAAAGTAGTAACTTAATGCGCTTTTAAGACCTACGATAAGAATAGGGGAGTAGGAGATAGCATAAGTAATAATAAAATTAATAATAGAGATAGGGATAATAATAGTAAAGACAAAGATAATAGCGAAATAGATAACTAATATAATAGAATTAGCAAAGGATCCGAGGAAAAGGATAAACCTATTAACACTTTATATTATAAACATATTATACTTATTCTTATTTAAGAGCTAGGGGCTAAACGGGACCTTATTGCTATAGAGATTAATTTATAATTTACTAAAGGGTATAAACGGAATTCTAAATAGTAAGGCATATATAATAAGTTTCTCTTTAATAAATGCTAAATTAGATATAATAAGATATTTTATTTTTATAAGGTTAACGACCTAATATTCGATCTAATAATTTATATAATTGTCCTAGGAATTCTTAATAATGCCTTTAAACTTAAATTCCAGACTATTAAGTAGGTTTTTATAGTTTAAGTTAACCTATATTAAACAACCTCGCGTTTAAGATAGAAGAAAAGCTAGGAAAATAAACTAATATTTTAGTAAGTAATTATAATAGCAGACGGGGTTAGAACTTTAGATAAGCCTATACCCTACTATACTTTCCTCTACTATATTTAGTGGCTAGGCTTTATAGCTAGAATAATACAAATCTTTAATCCCTATAATATTCGGTAAGGAATAGGTAAAGTAGTTAATGCTATAGCAACCTAAGCTTAATTATAATAGGTTATAGGTTACAAAGATGCTAGTATCTATTAGGCTTATATAAATAAGCGGATTTTATATAACGTTTAGGCTACTTTTCTTAGCCGTCCTTTTACTAACGCACTTATAAAGTCCCTAATGTATATTAGTCAGGACATTAACCCGCAGGCTCTTAAAGCGGTTATAGATATAACAAATAATTCTCTTAAGACTTATCTACTTATTGTAGAGCTTTATTAGCAGCGCGATACCTTATTTAAAGAAATTAGGGAACTATATAATACTCTTAATAATACATAGGCACTTAGGAGTAGAGAGTATAAATTATATATATAAGCTGCATTAGAATTAGAAAAATAAAAAAAAGGCCTTAAAAAGGGGGAAATAGAAGAAAATATAGCTTAACTTTTTCGATAAAATTAAGACCGAAGATTTAAGGCGATAGCTTGCGCTATCGGCTATTAGTCTGCGTAAGAAAGAGTAAAAACTAGAACTAGTAAAGTATAGTCCTAAATAAAAACGCGTTATTTAGCTCTTATATAAACGTCTAGCTAATCTTATAATATAAGAAAATTTCTAATATTAAATTAACGTAATTAAAGCCTTGCTTAATCTATGCTGGGTATTAAAACCTATAGTTAAGCGTAAGGTTATCCGTAATTATAATTAAGGCATTTTTTTTACTTTAGAGCTAAGTCTAGAGCTAACGGTTAAATCTAAACCAGGCCCTATAAAGATTATAAATCAATAGTATCTCTTTTACGCCTATAAGCTAGGAGTATATACCCTTTTCTATTGCCCGCGTAAAGCAAGGGAACACATTAAGAAGTAATATCTTTCTTTTTTTAGATAGGATAAATTAATCCTATATCTAGACCTATATTGTCACTTATCGGAAATAATGCTCTTTAGGCATAAGCATTTTAAAAACCATATATTTATAGTATATGGCGCTTCTCTACTATCTTATACTCTAATAGTCTGTTACTCTTAGTTTTTTTCTTTTTCTTATAGTATTATAGGAGGTTATATTCGCCCTATTTATGAATTAGTAAAAAAATAGAATAATCTTAGTAGTCTAAATTAATCCTTACTACTAGCCGCGCTACTATATATACACCGCCTCTTTACTAGTTAATCTTAGCGATTAAATAGTATAATTTTATGCCTTTTTAAGTATAACCATTTTAACGTATTTCTAACGTATTTCTAACTATTTTAGATATAATCCTATAGAGAAAGGGTATAATTCCGCGCAATTTAATCAGTATAATCAATACGCACTTATAACAAGATTAGTACTATTAAGGTTGTTATAGCGCTAGTAAAAACTAGTGAATTATAGCTAATAGATATTGGTAGATATTAGTAGATTATAGAAGATAGTTACAGATAGTTTTATATAGTTTTAGATAATTGCCGTTATGTAACTAGAGGATTATATATAACGTTACGTTAGGAAAAAATTTACCAGCATTTTTACAGCATTTGGCAGCATTTGGCGGCCAAATGCGCATTCCGCGCACTATAACGTGTAGCGTATGGTATCAACTAAGGTGCGGCATACTGCTATATTCAACAATGCAGTGCGGCATACTGCTGCATTTAACAATGCAGTGCGGCATATTGCTGCATACTGCTACATTTAACAATGCAGTGCGGTATACTGCTATATTCAATAATACACTGCGGCATACTGCTGTATTTAACAATGCAGTACAGCTAACTACGCATTTTGCACTTAATGCGCAATTAATATATAATGCCCTCCTCGCGCATTCTGTACATAATGCCCTTCTCGCGCATTCTGTACATAATGCCCTTCTCGCGCATTCTATATATAATGCCCTCCTTGCGCATTTTATATATCTTACTTACTTTAAGCAATAAATATTGCTCTTTTTACGCAGTTGGTGCAAAATAAATAATATTATTTTAGATAATTTAATATAATATAGCGACGGTTCTCTTTTACCTGCCTACCTACCGACCTACCTGCCTGCCTGCCTGCCTGCCTGCCTGCCTGCCTGCCTGCCTACCTGTCTGTCTGTCTGTCTATCTGTCTATCTGTCTGTCTGTCTGTCTGTCTATACCTACCCGTCTATGCCTACCTATCTGTGCCTACCTGTCTGTGCCTACCTGTCTATGTCACCTTGATTCGATCGATCGAATCGTTTATTGTGTTCGCTGGCTGGTCGTTC
>Ga0307515_10015637_pt1 | contig 13963 bp, 4 predicted proteins | sample 17_EM_MG_FD_194513 | JGI IMG/M metagenome (GOLD analysis project Ga0307515, IMG submission 194513) | Populus trichocarpa ectomycorrhiza microbial communities from riparian zone in the Pacific Northwest, United States - 17_EM | ecosystem: Host-associated > Plants > Roots > Unclassified | place... | reverse complement strand
CATCGGCTGGCGATTTTATCTTTTTGTTATTTTGATTTGATTGGTTCGTTGGGAGTCGCCACCTAGTATTTAATTGAGGGCTACTAGGAAACCTGATGTACTGGTCTTGTCAGAGATTCACGGGTAAGGGACTGGTTGTGGTTAGGGAAGGTATTAGCACCCCTAACGCACCCTACCTGAGGTAAGCTGCTTCGTGGACTTGATGCGTTTTAAAAAATAAAATTTTAGCCCAATTCTAAGGCTTTGATAAATCAGTTATTAGTCCCCAAAATATATATAGATACATGTTCTATATTTTTATGGGAAATACAACATGATTTTTATCTGTCCTTTAGATATTTGTGCATATAAATTAAAATATTAAATTCATTTTTTATTTGATTCAATAACATACATTAAAAAAATTCACAAACACACACACATCTCTTTTTCTATCATTGTTCTCCTTTTTTTCTTTCCTTTTCTTTTTTTTTATTCTTTTCGTACATCACATTACAAAATTATAAAAAATTTAAACACTAAACAAAAATTACATTACATAATTTAAAATTACAAAAACAACCCCTAAAACAGAATCAGGAACAGTGCAGCCACGGGTGAACAGTGTCGGAGGCTTCTGGGCGCCGGAACAGTGGCGGCGCGTCTCCTCCATGCGCCTCAGCCACTGGAGGCGCGTGGGTTCACGCGCCGCCGCAAAAACACAGCAGTGAAGCAGGGGGTCTGTAACAGCCTCCTCCCCTCTTCCCTTCCCTGCCGGCGGTGACATGCAAAATAAACCCAAAAACACAGCAAGCAGTTGATTTTAGTTTTTTTCTTTTTCGGGTTCCAGGATCTGTTTGTTTTCCGTTTTGGATCTGCTTTGTTTTGGTTTCGCCTTCTTCTCTGCTTCGTTGTTCTCTGCTGGTGGCCGGTTAATCTGCGGACGGCGCTGCTGTGGCTGGTCTGTGGGCGCTGCTGTGGCTGGTCTGTGGGCACTGCTGAAGCTGGGTCGGCCGGAGGAGGGTTGTCCCTTGCTGTCGCTGTGTTCGTGCTGGTCTGGAGAAAGCAGGCGGAGGCGATGGCTTGCCTCTGTGGAGAAGAAGCCGCTGCAAGGCTGGTGGGGCGGAGATGAAGAGGACAGCGAGGTTGCTGCTGGAGGCCGATCTGCGCCGATGAATGAAGAAATGGGTGTCCTGTCTGTGGAGAAGATGGGTGAAACTAGAAAGGGAGCTGTTCAATCTCTGTGGAGGAGAAAGGAGGCGGCTGTGGGTTTGTTGCCGGCTGCTGAGGAGAAGAAGAAAATCAAAGGGGAGGGGAGATGTGTGTGAGGGCTGTTCGGCTGTGTGGGTCTATCGATTGAAGGGAAAAATAGAGGCGCTGAGGCTGGCGGAGCAGAGGGAAGTGGATGGCAGCTGTGAAGGGGGAAAATTTTCAAACTGGGGAGGGAGACGAAGGGGCTGGTCTTCGGGTGTGGTGGCAGGGGAGAAGGAGCTGAAAACGTGGGGAACGTTCTGTAGAGGGGGGAACGCTGGCGGTCCAGTTGAGGGAGCTGTGAGGAGAAGATAAAAAAAACCAAAGGGTGGTGGGGGGCCGGCCAGTTGAGGGAGCTGTGAGGAGAAGAAAGGAAAATGGTCATCAAAGGGGGAGGGGGTTCAACGGGGAAGGAAGAGGGACTGGAGAGCCGTAGGCCCCTGCCCACGGCTGTGAGGAAGAAGCCCCAAATGGAAAATCTCCCTCCCTCCACTTTGTAGCTGGGGATGAGCAGAAATAGGGGTTCTCCTCGTGATGGAGGAGCCTTCATTGTCGGCTGGAAATCAGGAAAAGAAGACCCTGGGTGGGGCTGAGTCCCTGATTTTCAGCCGAAAGAAAGGGATCAAATGGTCTTGGGCCAGGGGGAACGGCTAGTTTCGGGTGAAGAAAAAAGTTTTTTTTTTTTTTTTTTTTGTGTTGCCTCCCCCTCCGATATTCAAAATTCCCTATGCATAGGTAAATAATTGTTTGGGCCTCAAAATTGATTCCTCAACTTTCTTTTTTTGTAAAATTTGATTTTTCTTAATTTTTTTGTATTTTTTTGGAAACGAGCAAGTCAACGTCGACTCAAATGAGGAAAATCAATTATTTTAAAATTAACGCGTTAAAAGTTGAACGCGTTCGAAAGACCTTTGAAAATTTAAATTCTTTTGAGACGATGCTAAAAATGCTAAAAACGATGCAAATGTATTAAAAATGTATTTTTTGGGTTTTCAATGCTTTTCGCTATTTTTGGATTTTTTCTGAAAATTTATTAAAACATGGGTCAAAAATTGGGTAGCAACAATTGTCTTAAGTCTTAGTAGTCCTTTTCTTTTAGTAACAAAAGCATATATACCAGTTTAGACAAATTCTTAGCATAAATTCACAATAGGTACCTTTTTATCATAAAAAATAAGCATGAAGCAAGTTACTTTAAGTAAGATATTTTCGGGTGATTTTCATCTTTCTTTTAACATAACCTACCATTTACCTAGAACTACTAAAGACTAGTTAAGACTTTTAGTTACCAAAACTATTTTTTCTTATCTTACCTTACCAATCCTAATTAGCTTGTCAAGATATCCCCATAACACATAATGGTTAATTTTGTGCTTTGGATTAACCATGGCTTAAAAAGAACGCAAACATGTTGCTCGTGTAGTAGAGGATAAAGATGTCCCCTCTTGGGAAAGAGATGTTTAGTAACGAGTGATAAAAGACATACAAAGACAGATTGCATAATTGACCTGTTAGTTGGCGGAGGTAGAGAACGTGTGAGATCATGATAAGAGTGATCGCCGACCCATGGTTAGTTTTAAGATTCCATTTTGAAGGTGTGAGCAATGAAGGCAACCTTTTGATTCCTTGAAAACAACATAAATCGACTATTTGTTTAATTTAGTATTTATCTGACATAGAAGATGTTAATAATATTTAAAAAAAAACAAATTGATCATGATTGATTTACTATAATTATTAACAATGATAATGATTGTCCATGGTCAATTGACCATGATTGATGAAGTTAAGTATGATTGATTGATCATGTTTTTACATGCATGATAAATCTAATTAGAATTAGTATATTTTTGCATAGATATTTTAATTTTGCTAGTTAAGTAGCATTTTCATGTTGTTAATTGAACTAAACAATTTGAAACAACTCAAAAAGGAATAACAAAACTAAGCAATTTCCTTCTTGATAAAGACCATACTGCTCATATGAGTGATTTTGGTCTGACAACGGTTATATTAGCTACCATAGCTAAATCAGTTTCTGCCAAAGTTGTCAATTATGTTCTGTTCTACCCGAAATAACCAATATATGCAATCTAAGAAAAATAAAACAACCCAGAACAAATTTCATCTATATCTGAATATTGGTCTATTCTGAATTTTTTGGCTAAATTTCAAGTGTGATATTCTAGTTTCATTCCACGTATTTTATTCCGTGAATAATGTTTTTCTTTTTAAATTTATGTTGTTTACTCTAATTTTATTCTTCAATACTTGGATTATTAGAAATTGAACTTCATAATTTATTATGGTTTTTTTCCTTTATGGTTATCTTAGTCTCATGACCCATATTATAGGTTTGGCGGATTAACCTAGTTGACTTGAGTTTTTTATCTATTTTTTTAATTGATATGTTTTTCCAGTTTCATCATTCAACATCTTTAACATTTGGTTGATTATGAATTAGTCTTTTTCATTTACTTCATTTTGTTTTCTGTGAAGTTATCCTAGTCTCATGACCTGGATCACTGGTTTTACAAGTTAACCCGAGTAGTCTTATGTCGTTTTATTATGTCATTCTTTTAGATTGATTTTGTTTTTCAATTTTATCATTCAACAATAGGTTTATTGGAAATTAAGCTTCATAATTTGTTTTAATTTATTTTATTTGAATTTATCATGGTATCATGACCCGGGTTATGAATTTATAAGGATAACATGGGTTGACATTGTTTGAACCAATAAATTATCGTCTTAATATTTAATAAAAGGATGTCATCTTGAATTTATTTTAAGTTAAACTATATTTTTACCAATCGTATAGGTTGTCTTTAGACTCGTCAAGTCAATTAGGTCACATCAGGTCAACTCCTATATAATTTAATTTTTTTATACTAAAAAAATATTAGCTACACCTGGATGTTTCTTTTTATGTTAAAAAAATTAATCTGACCCGCGGTGGAGCACAGACCAACAATCTAATAATTACTAAATAGAAATATTTAAATTTTAACATTATGTTTGAAATTTGAATTGCATAATTTCAAGTTAACTTACTTTTGAATTTGAAATGAAATTATGTTGATTTAATATATATATATATATATATATAGCCTCGAAACAGCACACCAAAATGCATAGAAACTGAAATGTATTTATTTGTTTACTAGAAGTTGATTTATTGTTTAACTATCGTTAATTTCCATGATTTGTGGCATTAAGTGTTTGCTGTTAATTTATTTGTCAAAATTAAGAAAAGGCATCTTTAGGAGTCAACCATGTGTTTTACCATTTGACTTTGCCATTTGACTGCACACTTTATAATACTTGTACACATTTTAAAAATAGATCAAAGGTAAAAGATAAAATGCCCTTGCTAAACCCAAACATTTTGGAGCTTTTATACAATAATAATATATAAATATAGAAAATGAGATGGTGGGATGTTTATTTAATTATTACACACCTTTATTAAATTAAATTCTTCTTTATCCACGTGTGATGCATTTTGTGATTTAATTTAATTATATTATTTTTTAATGTAATATATATTTGTAATGTTTTTCATGTTATTGAGATAATAAAAGATTTAAACTAGTCAAGTTTATAATGGTTTTTAAGCCTCATAAATTTATTCTAATTAGGAGTGAGATGTTTGTGGACAAGAGATACTTAAGTGATGGGCTATCAAGCTTAATCTTATGACTATTGTACACAAAAAAATCATTAAAGCTATTTTCCTTATTTATTTAGTTAAGTCTTTCGATCTATTCTATTGAAAAAAATAGTGAGCCTCTAAATTTAATTCATATTAATATTTATTATTTGAAATTTGTGCAAAAAAAGATAGGGTTAAAAATGCATTATCTAAGAGACGATGGCTAGAAAGCACACTCGGAAGATAAGAGATATGGCTGAAAATTGTATTGTCTGGAATACAAAGGTTGAAAAGCGTACTCGAAAGAAAAGAGATAGGATTTGTAAAGAAAAAGATGATCTTTGTGAAAACTAAAAGATTTTTTGAAGTGATATAGTTGTATCAGGCAACCTGTCAATTGGTAAAATTCAAAGATTTTTGAAATGGTCAAATTTTCATGGGTGACTTGCCTAGATAAAAATGTGAAGGTTTTTCTAAATGGTCTTATTATAATGGACGACCTACCCATGTGAAAAATACAACGATTTTTCAAAGTGATCTCATTGTAATGGGCGACCTGTTCAAGTGAAAAATACGACTTACCTGGCAAAACGTTTTGGCCACGGAAGTCTTGAAGGATGACAAGATAGGGCTTGAAGGCGTGCTATCTAGGAGATGAGAGCTTAAAGGGGAAAGAGATAAGGCTCGAAGGCACACTATCTAATAAATGAGTTTATTCGACCTTCCAAAGCTCTATATGGTGCTCTAGTCCTCTTTCAAAAGAAGGCAAATGGGAGTCTTCGTATGTGTGTGAACTACCGAGCACTTAGCATGGCAACCATAAAAATAAATATTCAATTCCTTTAATTCAGGATTTGATGGACAGATTGTATGGAGCCTCTATTTTTACAAAGTTGGACTTGCAATCGGGATATTGGCAAGTGTGGATTACTGAGAATGACGAGCATAAGACTACTTGTGTGATGAGGTATGACTCATATGAGTTTTTAATTATGTCATTCAACCTAACAAATGCTCCAACAACATTTTGTAATTTCATGAATGATGTTTTATATGATTTCTTGAACAACTTTGTTGTAGTCTACTTATATGACATTGTAGTCTATAGTAGAGGAATTAAAGATCATGTAATTCATCTTTTTAGAGTTCTAAGTATATTGAGGGAATATGAATTATATGTAAAGAGGAAAAAATATGAGTTTGCAAAAACTGAGATTATGGTCGTAGGCTATTTAATTAGGGAGGGACATGTGAAGACAATCATGGAATTGAGATCTATTTTGGGGCTTGCAAACTATTATAGACGATTCATTGAGGGTTATAGTAAGAAAACAACTTATCTCTCAGATCTTCTAAAGAAGAATTAGAGATGGGAATGGTGAGTTGATTGCCAATAGGCCTTTGAAAAGCTAAAGACAACTGTAGCATCAGCTCTAGTCTTGGGGCTGCTAGATTTTAAGAAGCCATTTGGAATGCATGTTGATGCTTCGGATATGATTATTGGGGTAGTTGTAACAGCCCAGACCAACTTTGGATTGTCATATCTCATATCGGCGGGTGAGGGATTGATAGTTGGCCTTATTAAGAGTGCTGATTGCTAACTTGTTATACTCGTTTTGGGGCGTCAGGCTCAAATTGTGGGCTCACGTCACCAGGAACAAAACTGTGAGGGCGGTAAGGCCCAAAGCGGACAATATATGACAAGTTGGGTCGGGCTGTTACAGTAGTGCTGGTACAATATGGATATCTGATTGCTTTTGAGAGTCAAAAGTTGAATGATGTTGAACATAAATACTCGATCCATGAAAAGAAAATGACGGCAGTAGTGCACACTGCCTTGGCATATGGAGAGTATATATGTTGGGACCAAGATTCATTGTCAAGACCGTTAACATTGCTCGCCTGATCTATTTTTTTTTTTTTACTGTTTTCAAAACAGCGTTGTTTTTTGGCTTTAGGGTTTTAATTTAAGAATTTGGTCAAAGTTTAATTTAGTCCTTCGGCTTTTTATTTCTTTTAATTGCACTCCTGAATGGCCTGGAACTTTTAATTTTATGCAATTTTGCTCTTGCTGAACTTCAGCATAAGCCTCAAATTTTAGCACCTTTTTTATTTTGGTTTTTGGTTTCGGATTTATGCAACTTGACCCTTAATTGAGCATTAAACTTTTAAATATCTTCAATTTCACCCCTGATTTTGATCAATTTAGTCCCCAGAGTTCGGCGCCTCTTTCAAAAAGATTCTCGGGTACGAATTTCTTCAATTTAACCTTTAATTGACTCTAAAACTTTGATTTTCTTGCGATTTTACCTATGATTCGAACCATTTAACTTAAATGCAGAAATTATATCTGCAAAAATGAGGTCCCTAAAGTTAAGGGATCTTTAATTATATATGGAGAAAATTTCCTTGATACAAAGCTCTAGCAATCAAGACTTTTGTGCCTGTAAATATCTTATAATGTGACCAGTTCTGCACAATGAAGAAAAAAGCATACCAGTTTACCAAAAAAACAAAAACTTGCAGTCTTGCTTGCCTTTTACGTTTTCTCTGCTGCAAAATTTATGGTTAGCAGTGAGCTTCAAAATAATCTGACAGGCTTCCGTGTTAAGGAAGGCGTTAAGATACAGAGAAACCTATCTTTGGTCTCACCATATAGTTCAGGAGAGATATAATTTCCGTAGCCAATGCCTCAGGATCTGTGCAAATAAATCTAGGAAACACTCCAAAATCTTCAAATTCTGAATTTTGGCAAAATTTTTCTTGCGGGAGAGGATGCCACTGACATGACTTTTCTCATCTCATTAACCAACTGCACCAATATTCTACTTGCTTTCTTTCTTAACACAAATGGTGAATGCTTTCAATTTGCCCCCGAAGTCCATGAACATCGAGAGCATTACACATTTACAAGAAGAAGAATTTTCTGATAATGAAGAAACTTTGACAGTACAGCAGGGTTGCACGGAAAATTTACTATCTACGTTGGCTTGATAAAGTGTAATATGTTAGGCTTGTTAATTTTTGTTTTTCGTTTCATGCAGCATTTGTTATATCTCCGGGGATTTTTGCTGCCATCTCCATGTTTGAATTTCACAGTCCAAAACATATTCTCCTCTTAATTGCATTAATCTTGTACATGATGTTCTTGATGTTTTGAGGCTAATGAGGTTGGATTGAACGCAATAGGATGACTATAAGCTAGTCTTAGACAGTGAACGCAATAGTGGTTCTCTTAGCTGCTATATGACTCTTTAGAAATGCTCATGCTGTGGATAAAAAAGGGTCAAGGAGGAGAGTTATTATCGGTTCTGTAGCCTAAGACTCGATGATTCTCATTCTCTCCTTGTTAAGCAACGAGGGAACAAGCGATGCTTGCACGTCAAATTCTATTTCTTTCAGTGTGTTTAATGAGTTTTTTTATTAAATCAATTTTTTATCTAAATATAAAAAAAAAAAAAGGGAAAAAAGGAGCCAAAAATGTGCTAGATGGTGACCATTCATGGAGTTATTGGACGCCAAAAGATGAAAGAGTTGGTAGATAATTAGATTGGGTTTAGATGCATTGATGAAATGAGATTTAAAGCAATTACAAATCAAGAGGCAATTAATCTTGGTCAAAGCATCAAACAACACGAGTTTTGTGTAAATGGTAAGAAGGTTGCAAAAGGGCCTATAATTGCCCGCAATTACCCCAATCCAATTCAACTATGACCGCCAATCAACCTTACATGGTGCTCTTTAATTCAGATTAAACCATCATTATTCATCGAATTCTACGATTGCAATCTAAGCTTACTTGTATCTATTACTAAGATCTGGCAAAATCTAGCATCTTTTCTACTCTTAATCTAATTCCCAGCAATTATCTTTAGCTATATCAAATTCTTGAACTGAGTCTAAATTTCGACATCCTCAGATTATCATCCTCATTTCCCTTGAATTAGTCTACCATTTGAATTACGAAACTAATTTGAAGTAGATTAATATTCGAGGATTTGTTAATCTTGAATTTGATTTAGAACACAAGCTAATATAATCTTGAATAAAGTACTGGTCTAACTAGTTTCACCTAATTTACCATCCATTGTTGTTAATCCTGTCTATCCAGAAAGGATGTGTCCACCAAGTTGCCATCTCTTGGATAAAAACCTGGCTGAAACCAACAGAACTTGAATCAAAATTTATATATATTCAGGGAATCCATGCCAAACAGAGTCCTCATTGCAGGATGGCTGCACGTTTTCCCGATGTATAAAACAACTTGAGTGTTTAACAGAGGCATGTTAAACCTTCTGAATCATTAAAATTATTAATCTGCTAACATGAAGACGATTTCAATTCGGAGGATTGAAAATGCATCATAATATCTTACAGATCTTTGGCCCATGCATGCCTGTGTTGAGGGCACCAATCACATACGGGTAAGCAACAGCTATGATAGCAGATTAAATATATACTAAAAAATACTATTGTATTCTGACATTTTATACACTAAGTTATTCAAATATTGTCTTTCACATCACCTCATCTTGTTCGAACAAGTTCAAGCGGTAAAGTTTCCATTGCCAGCTGAAATTTGAAAGACAGTTTAGATGCAAACAAATAGGTTTCCTCTACAATGAAATTCAGAGAAATGCTTACCCAAAGTCTTGGAGTTCTTGGATCAGATTTTTTATGCAATTTGGACAGTTCTGACTGAAAGCTGATGACAATGGACACTTTGAACTCAATTGAAAATGGACTGCAAAGAGAATTAAAAAAAAAAAGACAATGAAAACAACCACAAGGCATAAAACGCTAGCATTTAAGAACAATCAGATGTGTGAGCAAACCTAAGCATAAAGCAGTGCTACTGCTAGGGAGGGGAACGAGTTCACAAGAATAGCTTGCAAAAAAAGATACAATTGTAATATTTTTAGCAGACGCTGGATTCGAGTTTAAAGAGACTTTTTGTTTCAATTTGAAAAAAAAAATCTCAGTGGGTTTGCATAGCTTTCCCACCTTGTATCAAACAATTCTCCCCCTATATGAATTACTAAAATTTCCTTTCCATTGGCAGAATCAAACCCTTTAAAATAAAATGAAAGAGGTTGCTTGGGGAAAATTTAAAACTACAAATAGAGCACGTGAAGTCAGAACCAATAGGCAGATTTTACCAGCCAAGATGGAATTCATGTCCTTCCGTAAATTAAAATGTCAATGAAGTGCTTATGCCTCTAACTCATAGAGCCATTATGTAATTTTTTTTAACATCACTATAATCCCCTTTTAAAGATAAGTACTAGTGCCTTCCATCTTCATGCAGATCCAAAAATACAAGATACAAACAAGAGTCAGGAGAAGTTTGCAACTCACCCAGCAAAGACACTTGGACAAGTCAAAAGGCGGGGAAGGATAACATAGATAGGCAAAGTCAGATTACGACAGACATCTCCATCTGCTATCTAACAAACACCAGAGAAAATACAGAAGTTTGAGATCGAAACATTGTAAAAGTCAAAGTACTTTGGCAAGATAGGGAACATATCATGCCTGTGTGGTCTGAATCAAAGAAGTTTCAGTCACAATTTTCTCTCCCATTAGAATTGACTCTACACGGAGCAAGTGTATGTCAATGGAGGAAATGGGAACTGCTGATGTTTCAACTGTTAACTCTCCACTGATGGGATCCAACAAAGAACACAGAGTAGACATTCTTCCTGTCACCCGAAAACCACCTATTGAATGACATCTATAATCAGTTGAGTTTCACTTGAACATAAGAAGCTGCATAATAAGATACTAAAGTGCCTGCATCACAAATACATGCATGTAAATGCCTAAAGAGGAAACTATTTCTCCAAAATTCAAATTAAGGTTGGAGAAAGAGTCTTAGCTAAGATGACTAAGAAGCGCACCTGACTTTATTTCAGGAAGTAAAGGATGTCTCTGAGTGTCCTGAGTAATGTAAAAGATAGCCATTTCAGGAGAAACTGGTCGCTCAAGCAGATCAGCTGAAAATGCAACAGCATCAGCAAGACAGCGGCTTATTTAATTCCCTAACAATAATACATATATCATAAGAAAATCACACCACACCTTTATCACTTTCAACTATAACTTCCATGGTTGCAGATAGTGATTTATAAAGGTATCCTCTTGCTATATCTACAGTAAACAAATACTATCACAGAAATCATCAATCATCAAGTCTTACAAAAGTGTGAAAGTAATTATGGGAAAGCCTTAGAACCATGAAAAATTAAAAAGAAGATAACAAGAATAATTTCAGTTACACATTTCTTCTTTCATAGGACAAAAAATATATCCACCTGAATGCTAACATCCGTTCCATGAAAGGTCTCATAAAATCTTTCCAAACTTTTTTCCCCATTTTGTTTCAGAACCATGGTAAATGGTACCTGCCAGACCAAGCAAACACTAAAATTAACGGAATAATAATAATAATAATAATAATAATAATAATAATAATAAAACTATCACAATTCACAGGTGAAAAAGGGTATATAAAATGATTGATAACACCAGCATAAAGGAGATGATATTTCATGAAAAAACGAATTCCGAGGGACAAGACTAGCCCACATTATAATTTCTTCTATTAAATATTTCTTCAGCTATCAAAAAGCTAAAATCAAACTAAATTTGAGCGAGTTGTTTGTTATAAATACCTCAGTTGTGCCTGAACCAATCTTTCCCGACGGTTTAACCTCAATGCTCTTATTCCTGTTTCCATGTTAGGTAACATTCGCAGCAATCAGGGTAATACTCTGCTTGAAAATCCATTGCTTAAATACAATACATGAAAAATCACACACCAAGTCCACTGATTTGATCACTCGTTCAATACCGAGTTCATTTTCAGCAAACATTAACACAAAGCAAAACATATTTGTGAGAAAAACAGAAATGCAGCCATTTTTCTCCCTCTCCCTCTCTCTTTTTTAATGCATCAACTATTATTTAACATTAAGCACACTTTATACAGTAATTTAAAAGAAGATGGAGCAAAAATACTAGTAACATACACGATGGTGATTGGCTTGACAACACCATAAAAGGTTTCAATAACTCCAGCTGATCCTCCTCGAACCTGCTTTCAAAACACAACACCACACCAAATCAGATTTAAAAAAGTTTTCTCGCAAATCAAACAGATAGATAAAGGGAGAGAGAGAAATTGATGAAATTATCCTGGAACCTGCAAGTTAACAGATCCGTTGACGGAGAGGCGAATTCCATAGTGAGAAATTGAGGATGGAGATTTAATCACGATTTTGCCTTCAACAGGTTCCTGAAATTGATTGATTGATTGATTGATTAAAGCAATGATAACCATCAATCACTAAATAAAATTTAAATTATACTGAATAAAATTGTGTTTTAGAGAGAGAGAAAGATTTACAGAGGGGCGATATATACGGTTGGATCGAGAAAATTTAAGGGCTATTTTTGTTGACATAGCTCCAACTCAAAGAGAGACTGAGTTACTGAGTTCCCGAGTAACGGGTAGGAGACTGGATTGAGTCGAGCTGCTTTCGAGTTTGGGAACTAAAGACTAAACTATTTTCTGCAAATAATATAGGTTGCTCATATAGTAGGTCTGCTAACAAATGACCGCAGGTAATAAAATAACAAAAAGGTAAAAACACTAGCCTATAGATATATTTTATTATTTATTATCGTGAGTATAATTATTTTTTATTCTTTTTAATAAATAGTTGCCTTGATGTTGGTGGTATAATTAAATTAATTGATGGTAAAATTTCTCGACCCCTATGGTTTTTTTTTTTTGGCAGCGGCTCCTTTTACCAATTAAAAATATTTTTTTATTGTGTTATTGAAATTTTTTTTCCTTTTGGAATCGCATAGTGGTAATAACAGGATGATTTATTGCAATTTGAACTTTTTTTTTTATTATTTGTTTTATTTTTGTTTTGCCTTGAAAATTCATGTTATCATTCAAAACTTCAAAATTGTTCTCTTAATTATTAATATTTTAATTTTAGCTTTTATTTTTTTTATTTTTTATTTTTCTTGGTTCTTCTGAAAAAATTTTATTTGTCTTCAAATTCATTCTTCAATCTTAATTTATTTTTTTTCAATTTATTTCTTATTCTTTAGATTGTTTTTTTTTTATCTTTTTATTAAATTGATTTTTATTTTCAAATTCACCCTTGAGTCAAAAACTTATAGTTGTCATCTAATTTATTTTTTTATTTCAATTTTGACTTCTATTTTTTGTTGTTATTTTTGGTTTTGGATCTTTTTGTATAATTGAATTTTTATTTTTTTAATTTCATCATTTAACATTTAATTGGTTAGAGATTGGGTTTCGTGGATTTTTTAAATATGATACTTCTAGTCTAATGACCAAGATCATAGGTTTGAATAGTTAACACGAGTTAATATTGTTTTTTTTACTTATTTTCTTTTATGATTTCATCATTCGATATTGGTTTTTTATTTAATGGAGTTTGTGGTTTTTTTCGTTTTCTTTTTTATCGGGTTATCCTGATCTCATGACCTGAGTTGCGGATTAACTCAGATTGGCTTGCCCCTTATTATCTAAGTTATAGGTTTGTCATGTTAAGTGGGTTGACCCAAACCTTACTCAATTTCATCATTTCATATTTAATTGGCTAAGAATTAAACTACATCATTTTTTTCCTTTTGAAAACATATTTTTTTTCCTTTTGAAAAAATATTTTTTTTTCAAGTTATTGTGATCACTTCCTTTTTTAATTTGGTGTATTCGTGTGAAAGTTTGGCTAGATTCCTAAAATGCGTGGGAAACGATTGAAAAGGCTTTGAAGAGCCTATGAAAAGAGTATCGTTGACTTCAACCCAAAAAGAGACCTTGCAAAAGACACGAAGAAAAGGTTAACAAGCACTCAGAATCATCCATTAATGTTTTAATGATATCATTTTTGAGATAGTGGTTAACACAACTACCGTCAAGTAAGCACGTGAAGTTTTGCAACAATCAAACCAATAAGCTGATAATATAAGAAAGATACACCTATAAAAGTTACGAGGTAACTTTAAAAAATTACATATGCTTGAATCAGAAAG
>Ga0307515_10015636_pt1 | contig 13964 bp, 2 predicted proteins | sample 17_EM_MG_FD_194513 | JGI IMG/M metagenome (GOLD analysis project Ga0307515, IMG submission 194513) | Populus trichocarpa ectomycorrhiza microbial communities from riparian zone in the Pacific Northwest, United States - 17_EM | ecosystem: Host-associated > Plants > Roots > Unclassified | place... | reverse complement strand
GGTATAGAGAAACTATTTATAGTTAAGACGGATTATAAGAACCTAATAGGATTCCTAACGATAAAGAAACTTAACTAAAGATAGGTTAAATGGGTAGAGATGCTTACAGAATACTATTTTAAGATTTAGTATACTAAGGGTATAGATAATACGCGAGCAAATGCGCTAAGTTAAAAAGCTAAACTATAAAATAACAAAAAGCTATTAGGGGCTTTATTGCGAAGAGATATAGATAGGCTAATTAGGTATAATTATCTAAAAATTATAGTAACTTAGGAAGAACTAAATAAGGTTTATAAGATACTAGAAAGCTTTTAGGTATAAAAAATTCTAGAAGTATAACTAGAAGATTTATAGTCGGATATATATGAAAATCGAGAAGCTAAGTATATCCTAAGAAGTATAGCAGAGTACTTTGTAGAAGAATTCTATAAGGGGTTAATTTAAGGACATAATAGAGCTATAGGCTTAGTGTTAAGACTTTAAAAGGAGTATATTATTAATAGAATCTAGAGGATAGCTAGGAAGATTACTAAGGAGTATTTAGATTGCTAAAGAAATAAACTAATAAGGCATAAGCTATATAGAGGGCTATAACCTGTTAAAATATTAGAGAGACTATAGGAGGTTATATTATAGGACTTTATTATAAAGTTGCTAAAGTTAAGAGATCCTATTACCGGATAAGATTACGATATAATCTTAGTAATAGTAGATAAGCTTATAAAGTGGGGATACTTTATAGCATATACGGAAGAAATATTAGTAGAAGATATCGCTAGAATCTATATTAGAGAAGTGTTTATAAGATATAGAGTATTAAGTAAAATTATATTAGATAGAGATTTAAGATTCGTAGCAGTATTCTAGGAGGTATTATTAGTAGAATAAGGAGTTTAAGTAGTAACTTCTACCGTATATTATCCGCAGATAGACAGCTAAATAGAAAGATTAAATTAGATACTAGAACAGTATTTAAGATATTATATTAATTACGTACAGAACAATTAGGTATTACTATTACTAGTTATATAGTTTATATATAATATAACACCATAAAAAGGAATAGGTACGTTACTATTTAAGGCGAATTATAGATATAAGCTAAGAATATTATTATTACTACGTTAAGTAAAGAAGACGAGTAGTATAGCTAAATAAAGGATGGAGATATTAATAAATCTTTATAAGGACCTTATAGAAATAGCTAAGGTAGTATAGTAAAGAATAAAAAAATACTATAATGCTAAGAGATCTAAAGGACTAGATCTTAAGAAGGGAGATAAAGTATAGCTACTATATAAAAATTTTAAGAGTTAATAACTAAGTAAGAAGTTAAACTACGTTAGACTAGGACCTTTTAAAATTAGCTAAAGGATTTTACTAGTTATATTTAAGTTAAACCTACTAGCTAAAATAAAAATCTACCTAGTATAGTATATTGCGATACTAGAGCCAGTATATAGAGATATTAAATTACTAGTTTATAAGGCAGATATATACCAAGGATAAAAAAAAAGACAAGTAGCAAGTTTTAAAGATTGTTAATTATAAGAACGTTAATAAGAAAATATAGTATAAGGTTAAATAGATAGACTATAATAAGACTACCTAGGAACTATTAGAAAATTTAAGGAACGCTATAGGAAAGGTATAGGAGTATTAGAAGGAAAGAGGTTAGGTAATATTAATAAAGAATGAGTTACCTAAAGGGGACCTAGGAAGAGCAACCGCCGAACTACTTAGAGTTATTTCCTTTACTATTAGAAAAGAATACATTTTTTTATTACTAAGCTCTTATAGACCCTATTTTACAAGTTTCTACTCCTTAAAACGTATCTTCTTATAAACCCGTTTAAAACGTAGAAGATAAGTAGAGGCTAGAAGACGAGTTTTAAAAGCACGCTGTTAAGTAGCCGTAGCCTTTTATTCCGCCTTTTACAATCACCGCAATTTATTAAGGGCGCTTAAGAGCTTACCGTTAAGCTTTATAGCAGTAGATTAAATATAAAACCCTATAATAAATTACTTAGGAAACTCGCAAACTATTAAGAATTATAGGATATATATATTTAGCGTCGGATATAGAGCGAACATCGCAAGATAAATAAATATTTACTTTAGTGTACTCTAAATAGGAAGAGGGTTACTAAAATAAAGGACTTGCCAGTGTAATATAAACTAACCCCTCTTTCGCATAACAAGAATACGGAGATGGTATTATTTTACCTAGCGACAGTATAGTAGTAATAGTACGAGCACGTTAAACTATAGAAGAAAGAGAAATTGCTTTAGGTATAATAAGTAACAATATTAACTAAATTAATTAGATGGATATTATACCTCTAGTAAATAACTTAGAAATATTAGGAATCTTTAAGGATAAAGATAAAGAGGAGGGAGATGGTATTACGGACGCTTTAAGTACAATATTATAACTACTTAGAGAGGAGTTAAAGGAAGCTAGTTAGTTAATATAGGTATAGTTTAGGATAGAGCCGGTAGAACTATATAACGAGAAATAATAACCGAGTTACGTAATATAATCTATATAATCTGTATAATCTGTGTAATCCATAATAGAGTAGATAGAGTACACGTACCTTACGTATAGGGAGGATTTCTTAGGAGTATGGTTGTGTATTTAAAGGACCATAGTCCCTACTCTAGATAGTTCTTTCCTTATAGTAATTCTTAGAATACAATTAGAGTTAATCTATTAGGTAACCACTCCACTAGTTATTATTATATTATTAACTTTACGCATTACCTATATACCTAGCCTATTAACAGGACCTATTATAGTACTTACTATAAGGTTCCGTTACAGCTTAGGGTATTATTCGCCTCTAATTAGATCTTATGGTTATAGGTTTAGTAAGGGAGTAGCTTATTAAAAGCCGCTATCTTTATATCCTAAGTAGATAGTAGGGAGAAAGCGCTTAACTAACTCCTTATTAGTTTCTTTAAATAGTCCTTTTCCCCTTTTACTAAGAATCTGGTTAATTTTATATAAGCTAGTTATAAAGACCTTATTATCTTTTTAGTATATATTATAGTAGAAACCTATAGTGCTAATTATAGTAATATCTACTATAGAGGGGCTATATAGTCCTAGTGGGCTATATAACTTTAGGGGTTTCTAGGGTATTAGTTATATTATCCCTCCTTTTAACTCCTACTATATATTTCTAAGACTATCTCTTATATCTTATTAGTAGGTTCTTTTCTATATTAGTTAGATCTTTATAATTTAGAAGTCTTCTATATTACTATCTATTCTACTTCTATAAGTAGAGTCCTCTTTAACTATAGCACTTTAAGAGAGTATCTTTATTAGTATATAGGAGTTTCTTCTAGCCTTTTAGTGGGTATCCTTTTAGGTAAAGGCTATATTATAGTCCCTAATACCCTATTAGTAGGTAGGGTCGGCCTTTACGGCTAGCGTCTTATATTTAGTTTAAATTTCTCTAGTAAAGGGGGTGTTACGGGACACCCCCGTAATACCTTATATATGTCCACCTATTTTTACCGACTTGGCAATTAGAGACCAACCGCAAAATGGCAATTTAACGGCAATCTAATGGCAATCTAACGGCAATCTACGGCATTCTGCTATATTCTGCTAAGTTCTACTAAATTCTACTAAGTTCTGCTAGGACTATAACTTAAACCCTATTCTACCCTATATACGGATTAACTAAGCAACTAAGTTAACAATATATGCCCTTTCTTCCCGTTTTCCTACCTTTTTTCCTTACATAACGTCTTAATCTCATTACACAGTTTATATATATAGCTTAATAATATCTACTTTGCTATATATTATCGTTGCTTATACTTACTCTGTAATACTATATTACGTTAAACCTATACTACTTCGCCCCGCCTAATATACAGAACAACTTAGAAGCCCCTATATTTATAACTAACTTATATAATATATTTACCGAATAAATAAAGAGCCTATAATAGGCCTTTATAAATACCCTTACTTAATAAGAGGCTTAATATTAAGAAATAATTAAATCCCTAAAAAAAGATATTAAAGAGATCTGCTATAACCCACCGTCTGCTATACCGTCGCCCCTACCTATTCCTACTGGTGTTAACCTATAAGTATTAGATAGAGAAGACGTGTCTAAAACTAGCTCCTTAACCCCAAATTCGCTAATTAGTGCCCCTATAAAGAAGCTAACTAAACATCTCCCTAATCCTCCCGCCTATTTAGGTAAAAAAAGTAAACTATACTCCTTTCCTAACCAACTCAAGAACAAGCTAAACGGTAATATTAATCGCTACCCTACCCCTAATAGTTAATTATATTATACTATAAGCCGTCTAATAGGAGACGCTATAGAAACTATATACCCGTTTTAGCTAAATACTATAGAAGAACTAGCCACTATACTAGAAGCATCTTATAGCGACCCTAACTAAATTATAATAGTATAAAGGAAACTAAATAAGATAATATATAGCTCTAAGAGCTTCCCATTATACTTTACTAAGTTCTACCGCTATACTAAAGAAACTAGATAGAACGAACCCGCCTTAATTAATCGCCTAGTAGAATCCTTAAACTCTAAACTAAAGGCTTTCCTTATAGGAGTTAAGCTGCTAAATACCCTTACTACCTGCGCCAATATTATTAATAGCCTATATAATAATATACTACGCCTTACCCTAAAACATATACCTTAATACTCTACCCCTTAGCTATCTAAAACCCGCAAGGACCTAAACGTTATAGATATTAATACTAAAACCCTCTCTTACGCCCTAAAAGGATCTGTTAAATATAAACAACGCATTAAATATAGCCTTTGTTTTAAGTATAAAAGTAATACTTATATCTTAAGTTACTGCTCTATCCCCCTACCTAAAATAAATATTTAAACAACTAGTATAGGCGGTATACTACTATCCCAATTATATAAAAGGACAGCTAGTATAAGTAGCTAATCGCCTTAACTAAGCTCTGTTTACTAACCCTAATTATTATTTAGCTCTAACACGTTATATAATAAGCACCACTTATAAGGACGAAGCTATAACTAATACGCTATAAGAACTCCGCCCTAATTACCTTTAAAAGGAAGATCCTAGAGCTAAGTCACTCTTTAGAACGGCTCTACCTTAAGATCTTATTAAATGCTTTAGATATTATAAACTCTAACTCTTAGGATTATAATATAACTACTAACTACCGCCTATAGCAGAATAATTAATAGGTTAGTACTTAAGTCTTAATTAATACAGGAGCTAGCGGTATAGGATTTATTAATAAGATCTTTGCATAAGATAATAGTTTTACCTTAACCCCCCTTAACCAGTATATTAACGTATTTAGATTTAATAACAAACGCACTATCTTAGGCTATATTACCCATATAGTATTCCTAAGACTCTAATACCTAAACTACAAAGAACTAATTAGGCTTTTTGTTACTACCCTAAGTCACTTAGTAATCCTTAGATAACCCTAGATAAAGCTATATAAGGTAACTATTAATTAGAACAACCTTAAGCTTCTATTTACCGCCTCCTGTTATAAGTAGAAGTGCCTTATAACTTACTACTTAGACCTAAAACTAAAATCCGAAAAATCCACTAAGATTTACTAGCCTAAGAATTCCACCAAACTCCACTAATATAAGACTTCCACTAATATCTACTAAGGATCTAAAAATCCCACCAAACCCTATAAACAGACCCCAAGTACTACACTACCCTACGCTAAGTAAAAGATTAAGCTTACTATATAAAAGTACTAGAAGGACTAGTACTCTACTATAAAGAGCATACTTAAAGAACCCGAACCTAAATCTAATACTAACTCTATACCTAATACTAAATCTAAAGCTAAATAGGAAGCTATATAAGAAACTATAGATAATCTAAGCGAGATCGGTACCCTAGATATCCGCATAATTAGAGCTACCCTACTAGCGCAACTTGCTAAGAAACCCGAGTATATAATCTTCGCTATTACAATAACCAATATTAAGAAGGCCTTAGTACTAAAGAAGCATACTAACCCTACTATAAAGGTACCAGTAAAGTATTATTATCGCCTAGATATATTCTTATAAAAGAAAGCTAATAAGCTACTAGAATACCGACTATACAACTATAAGATTATACTTAAAGAAGGAAAGCAGCCTAGATTTAAACCCTTATACGGAATGTCCTAAAATAAACTCTAAGTACTATAAAAGTATTTAGATGAGAACCTAAGTAAAGGTTTTATTAGAGTAAGCTCGTTGCCTATAGCCGTACTAGTAATCTTTATTAAGAAACCTAGCGGCGGTCTGCGCTTCTATATAGACTACTAAGCTCTTAACGCCGTTACTATTAAGAACCGATATCCGATCCCGTTAATATAAGAGACGCTAAACTAACTAAGTAAGGCTTGTTACTACACGAAGCTTAATATTATCTCTATATTTAACCGTCTCCGTATTATAAAAGGAGACAAATAGCTTACTGCATTTTGTACCCAATATGGACTATTTAAGTACTTAGTAATACCCTTTGGCCTTATAAACACTCCGAGCTTATTTTAATATTATATAAATAATACCCTGCGCCCCTACCTAGATATCTTCTACACTGCTTATATTAATGACATCCTAATATATAGTAATAACCTAACCAAATATCGGAAATATATTAACCTTATTTTATAAGCCCTATACGGAGCTAGTTTATAATTAGATATAGATAAATATAAGTTTTATAAAACGGAAGTTCTATACCTTAAACTTCTTATTTCTATAAACGGTATATAAATAGACCTAAAAAAAGTTAAAGTAATTATAAACTAATAAGAACCTGAGAATGTTAAGGACGTAAGAGCCTTTATAGGATTTACTAATTTCTACTAATAGTTTATTAATAACTTCTCCGCCCTAGTTTTACCCCTTATAGCTTTAACCTAAAAGGATAAAGTCTTTATCTTTAATAAGGAATGTAAGAAGGCCTTTACCTATTTAAAGGTTATATTTACTACTACGCCTATATTTTAATACTTTAACCTAAACTAAATAAGTATTATAGAAGCCGACTTATCTAACTATGTTACTAGAGGCATTCTGTCTTAATATAACGAGGATAGAGTATTATACCCTATAGCATACTTTTAAAACGACTAAGCCTAGCTAAATATAACTGCAAGATCTATAATAAGGAATTATTAGCTATTATTAGATATTTTAAATAATAGCGACCTAAACTAGAAGGCGCTAGATTTCCGATTAAGGTCCTTAGCGACTATAAGAACCTATAGTACTTTACAACTATAAAACAGCTAAGTTATCGTTAGGCCTGCTAGTTAGAATATCTATCTTATTTCCAATTCTTAATTACGTACCGCCTAGGCGTTTAAGGTTAGAAGCCTAACGCCCTAACCTAATGCTTATAAGACGCGCCAGCCCTAAAAAAAGCGCGCCCTTACCAAAATTAGACCCTGCTTCGCCCTAAACTATTTAACCCTCTTACTAAAGACCTTATAGTATACGCCCTTAAAATAACTAATTAATTAATTAAATAGATTATAGTTAACGAATACCTAAATAATAAGTTTATTTAAGAGACGCTTAAGCTAATGTATAATGGTATTAGACGCTCTAAAAAGATTTCTTTAAGTAAATATAAAGCCTATAGAAACCGTTTATATTACCGGAACCGCCTAGTTATACCTAACTATAATAAACTTAAGCTTAAGCTCCTTAAATATATATACGATCTATTAGTAGCCAGCCACCTAAGCTAAGAAAAAACCCTAGAACTGCTCTAATAAGAATACTATTAGCTAAATATGTATAATATAATACAAAGGTACATCTCTAGCTGCTATATCTGCTAATAAGCTAAAGCTTTATATAAGACGTATAACGGCCTCTTAAAGCCACTACCTATTCTAAACCGAAGATAGAAGGATGTCTTAATTAACTTTATTATTAACCTCCCCGTAAGTAAAGGCTATATAAATATTATAGTAGTTATAGACCAACTATTTAAGATAAGGCACTTAATCGCCTACCCTAATATATTAACGCCTACCGTTGCCTAACTATTCCTAGATTATATATAGAAACTCTATAAACTCCCTAAAACAATTATCTTTAATAAAGGCAGCTAGTTTATCTTTATATTTTAGAAAAAACTAACTACCCGACTCTATATTAAAGCACTACTGTCTATTATACATTACCTAGAAATAGATAGTTAAATGGAATATATAAACGCTATAATAGAATAGTATATCCGGATATATATGTTATATTTATAAGATAACTAGATTAACTAGCTTATATTTACCAAGTTTACTATAAATAATTCTGTCTTAGAAACTATAAAGGTCTCTCTATTTCTAGCTAATTACGGCTAGCACCTATAAATGGGGTTTAAACCTTTTAGTAATGTTCCTCGCCCTACTTATTATGCCTTATAAGTTATAGAAGCAAATTAATTTATAGAGAAGGTAGAGGAACTATAATGGTTTCTTACTAATAAAATAATATAGGCCTAATCTGTCTATAAAGCTGTAGCGAATAAGAAACAAACCCTAGCACTGGCCTACTAAATTATTAACTTTGTTTGGCTAGATATAAGAAACTTAAATATAAAATAACTTACTAAGAAACTTAATTAGAAGAACGCTAGCCCTTATAAGATTAAGAAGGTTATTCCCTCTTACGCCTACTAACTAAAGCTCCCTAATACGGTTAAAATCCACCCTGTATTCTATATGTCAGTCCTTTGCCCTACTGCCCCTATATTAGACGCCCTGCCCAGATAGATATAAGACCCTCCCCTACTAGTTAAAGTGGATAGTGAGAATAAGTACTTTATTAAAAGAATTAATAATATTAAGTATAATAAATAGAAACGCTAATATATGTATTTTATAAAATAGAGAGGCTTTACTAAGCCCTTATAGGAACCCGTTAACTCTATAGGACTTATATAAGCTATAGAAGACTTTTACAAACTCTACTTAGAACTACTATAGCCCTATCTTGCAGAAGCTTAAGTTTAAAGGGGGGGTACTATTACGGGACACCCCCGTAACACCTTATATACGTCTACCTATTTCTACCAACTTAGTAATTAAAGACTAACTATAAAATAGCAATTTAACGGCAATCTAATGGCAATCTAATGGCAATCTAATGGCAATCTAATAGCAATCTATAGCATTCTGCTATATTCTGCCAAGTTCTACTAAATTCTACTAAGTTCTGCTAGGACTATAACCTAAACCCTATTCTGCCCTATATATATATTAACTAAGTAATTAAGTCAACAATATATGCCCTTTTTCCCGTTTTCCTACCTTTTTTCCTTACGTAACGTCTTGATCTTATTATACAGTTTATGTATATAGCTTAATAATATCTACTTTGCTATATATTATCGTCGCTTATACTTACTCCGTGACAGGGGGGTAATATTAGTTTATCCTCTAGCTAGATAAACCATTTTTATTATATATTTAACTAAATATTAAAATAGGATATCTACTTTTGGCCTAGAATTATATTATAAGACCCTAGATCTAGGATATAAAAGGGGATACTATATTAGCGTTATCCGTTAAGGGGATATATGGCTTTAAAACGTATATAACCGGCTTCTTAGTTTAACTACTATAGCCTTTTACTAGGATAGGCTTCTCTAGTTAGGTAGCTTTTATATTTAAAAACTTAATAATATTAATAATATATATAGTATTATAAAGGCAAAGCTATTTACTCTAGTATTAATAAGGGCAGCGATATTAACTCTATATCTATTCCGAGATACTATATATAGGGTTATAAAGTATTTACTACCTATTAGCTAACTTAGGTTAATCTCTTTTAGATTAATAAGGTACCTTAAAGAGGAGTTTTTCCCTAGGGCTTATTTTTTCCTAACTTATCTAACATCTCTTCTTCTTTTATTTCCTTAATATTACCTATATCTTTTAGCTCCGAGCAAGATGGAGTAAAGTAACTATCCTTTCCGTAGTTATAATATATAACTATAGCAGGGTTAATTAGGGTATTATAATAAGTGCTAGTTAAGGGCGTCTTATATAGCGGGTTAGGCGAAGCCTATAGGTTTATAGTTATAACTACTTTTAATATAAGAGTAGTCGCGACTTATCTTTCTACTTTTACTCCTATAGGTATAGCTAATAAGTTTTAATTACTATAAGGCCGCTTTTACTAATTAGGGCGAGTATTAATTGATTTTAGTTTTGAATTTAATAATATATAACAAGCTGTAAGTCTCTTATAAGTTAGTAAGTTATTTAGGGTTATAGCGATTTTCCCCCATAGCCTAATTATTAGTTTATTGTATAGGTCTAATTAGTAGTTTTTAAGGGGGACATAGCCTTCCCCTATAAGATATAAGAATTAAGTTTAGAATTTAGCAAAGGGTTAGTTTAGTCTTATTATTAGGCAGTTATAGTTATACCAGGCATCTTAAACTTTATTTAGGTTAATATAGATAGTAGCTAGGTACTATAGTATCTTACTAATAAATATAAACCGGGTAGGGGAGTCGTCTTTAAACTTGGCTTAAAGGTAATACCAGGCATTCCCTATAGTTAACTAAAGAGGTAGAGTATTTTGGCTTCTTTAAAAGAAGAATAGTTATTATTAATATAGAGTTTTCCTTATCCCTTAACCCGCCAAAATTCGCCTATATGTTATCGATAAGGATTTACCAATTAAATCATTGCATTAAAATTGCCGTGCTTAGGAATATACAGCTAATGTAGGAGAGGTTCGAGGTTAGGCAACGGCCAAGGTTCTAGGGAAGGCTTTTTTTAGAATATAATTTGGTCAAACATTATATTAAGTCGGCTAAATAAGGTCTATATCATTATAAGTACAATTTAAAGGCATAGTTTGATGGTTTGTATTGATCAAATCGATACAGCCTATACGCGTTGTTCTAATCCTGGTGTTCCGCACGGACCAATTGCTTTGTAGACGTTGGTGGGTTAAGGGATACCTAGATTTTCTAATTCTTAAAGATAGGGTCTATTCTATTAGATAATAGTTAGGGGTTAGGGAGCTTAATAAACTTTAATTACTTTGCTATTATATCTATACTCCCTAGTATATTATGTTTACTAGAGTAAATAGGTTAGCTAGGGCTTTAAAAAGAGGAAGCTAGGCTATTTTATAGAGCTATAAGGCTTTCTAGCTAGCCGTAAGGACGCGAATCTACTTACGTATATCTATAGTGTTTTTATTATCTTTAATTTCTAATCCTAACTAGATCTTGGGTTTTTTTTAAGTAAAGGTAGTTCTCTTAAATAAGCTTACTTCAGGTGCCATCGTTAGCTTTTTAAGGTGTATTAGAATTATATAATTTGGTTTTAAGTCTGGGGTTCTTTTAGGGATATAGGTTAAGTATAGTCTAGCCTATGAAGTAGGTAAGTAACTTTTAGTATCTAAGTATAACGCGTTAACGCGTTGTTGTAGATAAAGGTTTTCTTAGGGTAGGGTATTTTTAAGGCCTTCCTAGGCAGTATAGGGAGAGCTTAATATAATATAACGAGCTTGTATAAATGCCTCTAAGATAAAGCTTATAAATTACTACTATACAAAGATACTAAGCTAGAGAGAAGAAAAAGAAGAAGAAGAAGAAGAAGGAGAAGAGAAAGGCCGTTAGGGGATAACGCAGATATAAAGGGGTCGCTAAGGCGCTAGTAATAAGTAAGCTAATAGCAATTTTCTATCCTAAGAATAGAAAATCTTAATTAGCTAGTAGAAGTTAGGGTTGGTAAAATATAGTAGAAGTATAGTAGAATTTAGCAGAAGCATAGTAGAATTTAATAGGTAACGCGCCCTAGCACCGTTATAATTGCCATACTCTTTACTATATCGTTTTTTCTATTAACTCTGCTTATAATTTATACTTAGCTTACCTACTTCCTACCGTACACCTAGGTAATATGCCTTATATTTAAACTAATCCTATACCCTTATAGGTAGTAGCCTATAGTAAGCTAAGGGCTTTACTTTTAAGTAATTTTACAATCCTCTATTTTTACCTAGGACGACTACGTATACTATAGAGTAGGTATACTAGTAGACTAGTAAATCGCATCTATATAACAGTATTAGAGTACGGATTAGGTCCTTTACCTTACCTAAAATAATCGCGTATACTATAGAGTAGCTCTACTAGCAGATATCTAGCAGATAGTATCTACTTATAATAATAGATACGGATTAGGAGATAAGGAAGACGGTAGCTATTTAGCTAAGGGTTAGGGGCTATCTAAATTATACGCGATTACCTATTACCTTAGCGATTAGTATACCCGTATATAATTAGTAGTATAGTGGTAAAGCTTTGCTCTAACGGTAACCTAAAGGCAATTTAATTACTATCTAAAAGCTTTCTAGTAGGAGTTAAGGGGGATTCTACGCAATTAAGTTAGTAATACTCTATAGGCTAACTACGGTTTACTATATAGAGTAGTGCCACTAATAGAGCTTAGAAGGTTAAACGTCCTTAAAGAGATATAGCTACCCTAGAAGCTATTTAATTACTATTTAAAGAACTAACGGCTAGCTTCTAAAGCTATCGCTACTACTATACGCTTTTAGATTAAATATAACTCTAAGCTTTGGCTTAAAGATTCTATATAATCTTATAAGCTACGGCTTACTCTAAGAGCTACGGCTCGCCTTATAGCTGCGGCTTGCCTTAAGGCTATAGTCTAATTTAGAGACTTTCTGGCTGTTAGCTTAAGGGCCACTAAGACTTAACTATAGGCGGTTGTTTCTTAGAGTTATAGCTTACTTAGAGCTTTAGCTTAGAGATCCTTATAATCTTATAAGTTATAGGCTCTTTAAGAGCTACGACTCGCTTTAGAGCTACGGCTTATTTAAGGGCTATAGCCTAACCTAGAGACTCTCCGGCTGCTAGCCTAAGGGCTACTAAGACTTAACCGTACGGTTATCTCTTCCTAAGCTACGGCTTAAACTTACCGATATAACTCCGTTATAATAGCGTAATTTAAAAGGAAGGAAATACGCGTATAAGCTACTTAGCTATTACTTTCTTATAAAAACTAAGTACGTAACCAGGGGAAGGCAATTAGGAGCTATAGCTCTAATGTAAGCTTTTGCAGTATGGGAATTGACCGAGCAACTTAATTATAAATCTATGGAAATCAAGAGGTATATATACATGAAATGGTGGCAAGAAGATAATGACGATGATGCACAATTGCCTCGGTAGACAGCGCTTACAGTCGGCAATAGGTAATGGAAACAGGTAGTGAGACATAGGTAGTAAGACATACAATAGCAAGAAACGGGTGGTGAGTCATGAGGTAATGCGAGCCTCGGTAGTCGGTTACATCTAACCTAGAGACTCTCTAATTATTAGCTATAGGGCTACTAAGACCTAATTACAGGCAATTGTCTCTTAGAGCTACGGCTCGCTAAAGAGCTACGGCTCGCTCGCTTTAAAAGCTATAGCTTAGCTTATAAAATCCAATTACGGTTAAATACCATTTCTTAAGCTATAGCTATAACTTTAAGAGCCTACCTTAATCTTATATAATTAAGCTAGCTCTAAGTAGAGACTATCTAGCTATTAGCTAAAAAGCTATTAAGACTTAATTATAGGCGATTGTCTCTTTAAGATTAATTATATATAATTAAGTCTGACCCTATTAGTAGACGCTCTTTTTCTTCCTAAATAGGCCTTTTTCCTCACTGGGTTTTGGCTATAGGTTAAGGTTTTTATTTAGGCTACTTAGCTAGTCTTTTTCCCTATTTCCCTATATAAGTAAGGCTTCTACACTACCTACCTTTTTATATAGAAATCAATTTATTTAGGTATATTGGCTAGGGGCCAGCCCTAATAAAGGGGGGGGGGTAATATAAGGGTTATTTTAACCTTTACTTAGGTGTATTGCTTAAAGGCTACTTAGG
>Ga0307515_10015635_pt1 | contig 13964 bp, 4 predicted proteins | sample 17_EM_MG_FD_194513 | JGI IMG/M metagenome (GOLD analysis project Ga0307515, IMG submission 194513) | Populus trichocarpa ectomycorrhiza microbial communities from riparian zone in the Pacific Northwest, United States - 17_EM | ecosystem: Host-associated > Plants > Roots > Unclassified | place... | reverse complement strand
ATAACTGCATCAAGCATGGAGGCCTGGGCTTCAAAAGCCGAACACTTTGGTTTTTCCTGTCTTGGATTTTTTTCTTTGTTCATTGGAATCCGACGAGTATTCTCTCTCTTCTCATGAGAAAAAGACTAAAAAATAAAAACAAATAAAGTTTGATATAATTTGCCAAAATTAAAGGGACAGATTAACATAAAAAATAGGAGATAGAAAAGATACTTTCCAAACAACTTGGAAGCTCTGACCCATGTTACCCTTATTTTTTATTTTTATCATCTATTTTTCAATTTAACCATCCTTTCTTGAAATATATACAATTAGATGTTAATTTATGCTTAAAAAAATAATATCAAGAAAAATAAAAATTTTAAGGATCAAATTAAAAATTATAAATAAAAACATTGCTTCGATGATATTGAATAATAATTGATTTACAATATAAAAGAGGATTAGTAGTATATATTAAATATGTTGCTTGCGTTTCACTGCAGAATAAATAATTTTTTTTATATTAAAAAAATAACATGATAAAAAGAATTTAAGTTTCAAGTCATCGATGTAAATGATAATCTAAATAATATAAAAAAAAACAATAAATAAACGGATAAAAAAATAAAATAAAGATAAAAAATTCATGCATAAACCTATTCAGGTTATCAAAACAATCCAATGCTAATTTAATTGAAGAGAGAAAGAGAGAGAGATGGAGAAAAACTTAAAAAAGAAGAAGCATAAAACATGGGGGAAAACCAAGCAAACCTGCGGTCCTAAAACACCAGCTTATAAATCATCGAGTTATAAGCAAATGTGCTGACGTTTGCAGCTTTATTTCTTCGTGTTAGCCAACTTAGATGATTCGTGATGGCAAAGTGTTTCGACTTTGTTAGGAATAGGAATGTAGTGGATGGTACAAGAATGACCTTTGGTCTGTGGACGAAGCCACCCTGTGATTTGAGTTGCAAAAGAAAAAAAAATAATGGCATCCAAAACAGGGAACAAATCTGCCAAGTGTCAAGCTCTCCTGCTGTCTGCTCCCAATTTATTTAATCTTTATTTTATGGGATGGAGGTTGCTATCAAAAAGTCAGACCCGCTCCCTGGCACTGATCTCATGGAGTGTGGTTCTTTTATAGTATTATTAGCTTCGGCCGGCAATGGTGGCGGTTTCTTTCAGGCATTAGTTTGCTGCACTATGCGACGCAATCCTTGACGAAGTCAGGAAAACCAATATCATTGGTTTCGAAAGCTTCAAATAAGCTTCTGGGTTTTCCCATCCACCATAAGACTACATAGTTAGCAGAGCAAGAGAAATCAAGAAGCAATTTCTTTCTTGATGGGGAAACGAAGGAAATCAAAATTCAGTGTCTTCGCCTGTCTTCCGCAAGCAGCATCTCCTGTCACGTTCCAGAGTCCACCAACCAGCCCTCGCATGTCCAATACTGACAGAGGTTTGTCTGGTCGGATCGTATCGCTTGTTCCAAAGGAGGCTAGAACAAAGGCTAGGAGTGGATGCTTTGATGATGCACAAGAGCCCTCATCCCCTAAAGTTTCGTGCACGGGCAAAGTCAATAACAAAAGCAAGAAAAAACCACAAGCAACTAAGTCAGACTCTTGTCCTAAACCAACAGTACTAACGGTTCTCAAAGGAAAGAAACAAGGTCTGCAATCTGATACCTCTCGTGGGAGGCCGCCTGTTGCAGATAAACCTCCTTCTTTAGGTCACATGAAGCAGTTCTCGAGCAATTGTGGCGTGTTAAGAGATTTTGATTGGAAGGCTCATGATGTTTCAGGGATGCCAGATAACTCAAATTATAGTTCATATGATGAGAAGAACGGAGATAAAGAGAAGGTGTTTATTGTAGTGGAAGTTGATGAAGACATTCCTAGAGAGCCAAAGAAACAAGTAGAATTGTGGAGGAGAAGAAGCTGCAGGACTCCTCCTGGACCTCTTCAATTGGAGAAACAAGCACGTTGTTAATGTTTTATTACCAAGTTTAATTTGTTCAAGTTTTATTTCAACAGCACGAGCCTCCTCATGAGGTGGTGATCATGGTGGTGAAGGAGGTGTTCGTGGTCGTAGTAGTGGAGGAGACGAGGTGGTAATTGTGTTGTGGTTTCTTCATAAGCATAAGCTTCTTAGTTTTAGTTGCTGCATACTTGGCCATTGTAAGAAAGAAGGCGACGGGTAAGAAAGATCCACGCTCTCATAAAAAAAAAAAACGAAAATAATAAAAGGGCGTAGACCTAAGAAACGATTGTATGTCATTGACACGAAGAGTCGCAATTGTTGTGAAAATATATTATTCCAAACTTATGGTCTCCCTCTCTTTTCCTTTGTGCGAAAGCAATACTCTTAAGAAATCGTTTGTTTTTGCAGAGGAAAAACTATCTTATTAGTTAAATAATTATATTCCATGATAATTGCATTTCAAATTTTAATTTTGTAAAAATTAAAATAATTTATTTTACGTGTAAAAATTCATCTCGTAATAATTTTTAACATAACATATATTTTTAAAATATATTTTTTAAAAAACCCCAACTAAAAATATTTTTTTAAATTACTATTTAAAAAGTTACCATAATGCTAAATACACTAAATACCACTAACTAATTAATCTTTAAATTTACTATTAAAAAAATACACAAATATAAAAATGAAATGAAATATAATGTATAATGAAAATAACTTCACTTGGGGTTTTACATAAATTACTTAATGTGAAGGAAGTGATGATCGTGTTGGTCATCATGATGATAATACTAAAAAAAAATAATGATGAGATGACGATGATAATAAAAAATAAGATGATGATGATTAAGAAATCGTTTGTTTTTGCAGAGGAAAAACTATCTGAGTAGTTAAATAACTTTTGTTTTTGTTTTTTTTTGTTTTTTTTTATATTCCATGGATAATTGCATTTCAAATTTTAATTTTATAAAAATTAAAATAATTTGTTTTACATGTAAAAATTCATCTCATAACAATTTTTAACATAACATATATTTTTAAAATTTATTTTTTTTAAAACCCCAACTAAAATATTTTTTTAAATTACTATTAAAAAAGTTACCATAATGCTAAATACACTAAATACCACTAACGAATTAATCTTTAAATTTACTATTAAAAAAATACACAAATATAAAAATGAAATGAAATATCATGTACAATGAAAATAACTTCACTTGGGGTTTTACATGTAAATTACTTAATATGAAGGAAGTGATGATGGTGGTGGTCATCATGATAATAATAATAAAAAAGATAATGATAAGATGATGATGGTAATAAAAAATAAGATGATGATGATTAATATAGTAAATAAATTATTATTCATAAAATATTTTAAATTTTTTTATGAATTATAAATATTTTTCAATAAATAAACTAAGTTTGAAGGTTAAATGTAAAATATTTTATATTAATTAATTTTCTTGTAAAATATTTTACAAGAAACAGACATAAAAAAATATTTTTCAGTAAACAAACATAAAATTATTTTTTTTTATTTTTTCTTCTATTTTTTTTCTCAAATATTTATATTTATTTTTTTAATTTATAAATCATCTAACATAATTTTTTTTGAAATCAACAACATTATCAAATGAAAAAAAAACCTCACATTTCTTATACCTCGTTCGATATTGAAATCTAACAATAATCAAGAGGTTTAGGATCACATGATATTTGCAATCATCGGCCAATAATTACAAAAATTGCATTATCATTCAAGCAACACAATTTTCAAATGAAATACATTTAATTGCAAAATGAAATCACTGCAAAAAATATAAAAAATAAACCTATCGCCTTGGATGCTGGCCAAAGACCAACGAACGACCTGTCAGCCTAATGGGCAGATTACAAGAAACAAAATTCTCTCTTTCTAGGAACATAAAAAGGGAGAAGGCAGGGGAAAAACAAAGAAAAAGAAAAAGAATCAAGGTAATAAATAATACGAAGGTCTGTCCGTCTTGGTTGGTTCTTAATTTCTTGTTTGCAGATTATTATCATTATTATTTTTATTAATTAGACATGAAGAAGTCACCGTTGCCAATGGTGCAAAACACAAGCAGCAAGGATGAAAAGAGAACAAGAAAAGAAACGCTAGTGAAGCTGTTAAGATGGCATTTTGGGTATCAAGATTTTAGAGGCAAACAGTTAGAAGCCATTGAAGCTGTTTTATCAGGTCTTAAACACAAACTATTACTCTTACTATCTCGAAAACAAAACCTCATGTTGCCCCCCTTTTATTTTATTTTTTTAAAATTTGGTAGGGAGGGATTGTTTTTGTTTGATGCCAACTGGTGGAGGGAAGTCAATGTGTTATCAAATTCCTGCTCTTGCTAAACGTGGGATTGTTCTTGTCGTGTCTCCTTTGATTGGTGAGTAAATTCTTTATATTTTTGTTAATTTTATTAAGCTGTTTTCTTTCTTCCTCTTTTTTTTTTTTTTTTTAGATTCAACCCTAATTTGTCTTTTCCTTTTCTTTCATTTTTTTTTGCTTGCAGCCTTGATGGTAAGTTGAGCATGCTGGAATTTTACTCTCTTGTATTTGGTTTACTGGGAAGAGTTTTCTTGGGATTTTGATTATAATTGTTTTTAGGAGAACCAAGTGATGGCCTTGAAGGAGAAAGGAATTGCAGCTGAATTTCTTTCATCGACTCAAACATCAAGTGTTAGAAATAAAGTGAGTTTTGGTGTGTGTTCTTGCCCTTTATTGGTTTTCAGAACTGTTATTTTACGATGTTTTTGATGAAAGTATGCACGTTGGTGATGGGCTCTTGTGCCGTATTGGGTTTGGGAATTGTGATTTGTCAAGTCTTGGCGTTGAGATGCTTGTGATTGTTTATGAGTTGTGGTTTTCTTAAACCTTGTGTTGTTGTAACTAGAATGTATTAGATATGGGGAATGTGTCATAATTTGTATACATCAACGAGCACTTAGCATAATTTTGATTAGCAGCTAGGAAACAGGATTGTATTTCATGGATTGCCTATTCTAATGCCATTGCTTGTTTTGCTTGCCTGCTATTTTATTTTTTCTTTGAACTTTATAATGTCTATAGGACATTAACAGTTGAAAAGATATTATACTTATAAATTAATGACCGTCTTTTTTGGCACTGTTAGATTCATGAAGATCTGGACTCTGGAAAACCATCTGTGAGGCTGCTGTATGTAACACCAGAATTAATTGCAACACCAGGATTTATGTCGAAGCTGACAAAGATTCACACCAGAGGGTTGTTGAATCTCATTGCCATAGATGAGGTGTGAACTTATTATTATTATTATTTTTTTAAATGATGAAAACTTAGATATTCTTTATATTAACAAAGGTTTAACTTTGAGACTCGTGTCTATCATTCCACCTCTTCTTCTCTCTTGATAAATTTCAGGCACATTGCATTTCGTCATGGGGTCATGATTTCAGGTGCGTAAGTAGTTTAAGTAATGAAGGAGTTGACTTTTTTCCCTATTCTTTCCTTCTGCCAGAAGGACAATTTTGTTCCATTAAATGTTTGTGCAAGGTATTGATGTGATTTTTGTCAATAGAGCTACTAGCAGGGCTAGATTGTGTGTATAGCACAATTTGCTTCAATGCAGTTACACAATCAAACATGTATATAAATGTAATAAGAAGTTTGTTTCCCTGTCTTTAGTGTCGAGTGATAGTTATTCTTGTATAAAGTAAAAAAGTTGGAATTTCTTGGTACTCTTTACTGAATTTTTGCATCTTGGAATTTTTTTAACTATGTTTTATTTTTGCCTATTTTCTAACTTTTGGCTTTGAATAGGCCTAGCTACCGTAAGCTTTCATCTTTGAGGAATCACCTTCCAGATGTACCAGTCCTGGCTTTGACAGCTACAGCTGCTCCTAAGTAGGTTTTTAGAAGAACTGGATTTATTCTCTACTCTCAACAGTCTTACATCACTCTAAATCATAAGAAGAGATAACAGTTTCATTTTCTGAAGAAGGGAGCAGAGAGCTTTAATAATTCTATAGTTGTTATTTTTATCTGCAGAGTTCAGAATGATGTGATAGAGTCATTATGTCTGCAAGACCCTTTGGTTCTCAGCTCTTCTTTTAATCGTCCAAATATTTATTATGAAGGTGGGTTCTGCTAGCTTGTTTCAGGAATGAAAACATATTTCATAAGCTCAAGTTTATCAGCTAGAATATTCCAAACTAAACCTCATTCCCAACCCGTGTCCAACTGCATGTGCATCTAAGTGGATTTCTCAATAGCGCAGTTCGATACAAAGATCTTCTGGATGATGCCTACGCTGATTTATCCTCTGTACTCAAATCTTGTGGGGATATCTGTGCAATTGTTTACTGCCTTGAACGAACAACCTGTGATGGCTTGTCTGCTCATCTTTCCAAAAATGGCATTTCCTCTGCTGGTAGTTAATATTCTCTTACACTTCTTTTCCCTGGGAATATTTTTTTTTAATTTTTTTTTATGACAGGTGTTAGTGATGGTATACTCCCTTTTCACACTGGGGTTTTTTTCAGCTTACCACGCTGGCTTGAATAATAAACTGCGGAGCTCAGTTTTAGATGATTGGATTTCTTCTAAAATACAAGTTGTTGTGGCCACAGTGGCTTTTGGGTATGATCTACTCTATAATTTATGCTAAGCTAACAGGTATTAGCATTCTTTTTTTTGTGCGCAACCTCCTCAGCTGAGAGTAATGTAGATCCCTCAATTTTTTTTCTTGCCATGCTAACTTTCAACAGGAATGGTAAATGTACTCTGGAAATGGAAGCCTGTATATCATTCTTGTATTTTTTTCCTTTTTGAAGTGTTTTATTCTAGATTGTGATGGTTTTGTTTGCTTCCCTTGTACTCTTCTGTTTGGAGCTGTTCTGGTGAATGCCCGGTAATTGAGACATTGTTGTTCCTCCAGGATGGTATGCAATCAAATACTCGTGAATTCATTGAGCCTTGAAATCTGGAAATTTTATTTTGTATATATCTGATATATGGTTAAGCAGCTATCATGTGCTTCTAATGACATTATGATCAATATTTTCTAGGGTATAGATAGAAAAGATGTTAGAATGGTTTGCCACTTTAACATTCCAAAGTCAATGGAGTCCTTCTATCAAGAATCAGGTAGAGCAGGACGTGACCAGCTTCCATCCAGAAGTCTCTTGTACTATGGAGTTGATGATCACAAAAAGATGGTATGTTCTATGGTTTCACCACTTCCCTTGTAGTTATTGGTTTACTTATTTATCAACAGTTGCATCTTGCATGGGCTTGTAAAGGAGATATTTCGCTAAATCATTGGGAGCTGTATGACAGGAGTTCATTTTAAGAAATGCTGAGAACAAGAAGCTGCAGTCCTCAAGTTCAAAGGGCGAGTTGTCAAAAAAGTCCCTCACTGACTTCAATCTGGTGAGCGTCAAGTCATTTTGTTCTGTACATACTCTGTGCTACTAGATACTCAATGCAAGATGCAACCACATTCAGATGATTGAGTACTGTGAGGGTTCTGGATGCCGTCGGAAAAAGATTCTTGAGAGTTTTGGGGAACAGGTAACGTGGGCCTGGAATTTTTTTTCCTACATGGACCTCACAATGCCTTTCTCTATCAACACAAGTTAGGGTACTTATTATCATTCACCACAGCAGGTTTCTGCCACACTATGTAAAAAATCATGTGATGCCTGCAAACATCCAAATCTAGTTGCCAAGTATTTGGAGGAACTTACAACTAGCATTGCTCGTCAGAGAAATGGTTTTTCTCGAGTTTTTATGAGCAGGTGCTTCTCTTTTGTCCATATTATATAGTATTTTGGTGTATCAGTTATTGTAAAGTTCAGTGGAAACATAAAAATTCAAAATTGAAATTACAGAGGAACTAAGCAATCTGGTCTCCATAGAAAAGAGACTTGTCAGGAATCTCAAAAAATGGCCGTGTTGTTATCTTAAACCTGAAGTAGATTTACTTAGAATGTAACCATTTTTCCATGTGGACTTCCCTTGCTTTTGTTCCAAGCTACCAGGTTTCCATTGTTTCCAGTTGGGATGAGCCTAACCTATTGCTGGCTTTCAAATGTTCTCATTTTCAGTGCCCCCCTGCAGCATTTTATTATTGTCCTACTAATAGTTAGGAATGCGTTGCTCTTATTTACTTGGTTAATCTTCAAGTTTTAGAATGTCTTATGAGCTTGATTCATTCTTCTCATTTATTCAGGTCCACAGATATGATTGATGAAGAATTCAGAATTGATGAACAATTCTCTGAATTCTGGAATCGGGACGATGAAGGCAAAAGTTCTGAGGAAGATATATCTGATTTTGATGGTGAATAATTTTTGTAAAATTTCAATGTTTATGCTGGGGGTGGTTTGGGGGCGTTATAGAAATTCTGAACTTCTTTTTTTTATTATCTCATATGTCAAGTTTCTTTGCTGGCAGATGAAACTGAAGTTGTCAAGAGCCTACCTAGATCAAGATTGTCAAGAAAATCAGGAGTAGATGAGAAGATTGAGTTGCTGCAGCGTGCGGAAGAAAATTATTATCAGAATAAAAACTTTGATAAACTGGTCCGTCCTTAATATTTTATGTCCTTGAAAAATTAACAGCATCTATTTTTTTTTTCTTACTGAACGTAAGCAGCAAGGAGTAAATGCAATTGATGATTGATTAGAATGTATGGTTCTTTCATTTTTTCTGTTGGGATTGTGGCTATCTAGATTGATGGGTGAAGTAACTTTGATTTCTAAAATTTATGCTCTATTTGCTTTCTGGGCAATGGTGAGTGGAGTTTCTATTTATATATATATATATAGTTGAACGTGGTGCCATTGTATCTCTGTTTAATTAAGACAATAGTTGTATTTCTTTGCTATGTGATTCACAAGCAATTCAATCTGTTTCATGACCATAGTTCTACAGTCAACCATCTAGCAACTTGTTTTTCATGAAAATTGATTTTTTTTATTTGTGAGCAGAAAAATAAAGTTGACAAGAATGCCATATCTGAAACACTGAGAGAAGCAAGCAAACAAAGATTATTAAATGCTTTGAAGCTAGCTCACAAGCGGCTTGGAATCTTAAAGTAAGCAGACCTTTCCCTTCGCCCATGGCATCAGATCTGTTATTTGATTAGCATACAAGAGAACTTTTTTAATACGTTTGATTGGGAGAAAGATAACCATGATAGATTTTAATTTGTTTATTCTCCCCTTTGCAGCATTGAACTTGATACATCAGCCTCCTTCCTTGAAAATGAGTGCTACAAGAAGTACGGAAAGAGTGGAAAAACGTTCTACTATTCTCAGGTGGCAAGTACAGTAAGGTGGCTATCATCGACTACTTTGGTAGAGTTAACGAATCGGCTCGGCCCTGGCACCCCTTCCGTCCCTGTGTCTAAAGAACATCCTCCTGAGACACCACCATCACCCTTGCTTGAGCAGAGGCCACCAGAAACTACTAACCTAAAACGCCACAGTAGCTTTCATTCACCCTTGCTTGAGCAGAAGTCACCAGAAACTACTACCCCAAGACTCGACCATACATTTCAATCAGAAACTTCGATGAATACTTCACCGTCAGAAAGTTCCAGCCTGAGTACAAAGCTGCCATCCATTCCATCCTTTTCCGAGTTTGTGAACAGCAAAAAGGAAAAAGGCAACCATGCCAATACATCACAAAACCAATCACACATGAGACTGGAGAAGACCGGAGAGAAGAGGCTGAGGTTGCATTAACTCAAATTTTGGAGCTTTATTTTTCCCTCTTCTTAGTTATGTACACACGAGTAGTCGGTCTGGAATAATCTTGTTATAAATTCTGATCAAGGATAAAACACACTTTTTTTTAACTAAATACGTATTTGGTAATTATAAACATCCTTTTTCAAAATTATTGGTAACCTCCTAATTTCTTATTTCAGAGAGCCAAAAAGCACTCTCCTTGATTATTTTTTGTCTTTTTAATCTTTTTGTAATATACAAGTTGCAAGACCTTCCTAAAATATAATCCTGAAATCAATAAATGAGAGGAGGAGGAACGATGCCTCCCTGATATGAACTGGGTGTGACCCTTGCTCTTGAACACGAGAAGGGTCGCCTTTGTGGCCCCTCAAAATAAATTCGATGGTTGGAGAATTACTTTTTCATTAAATTCTTTCACACCATCAAATAGCTTTTGCAAATTAAATAAAATTGAAAGATTGACTGGAAAAATAAATAAAATAAATGAAACTATGGTCAATAATACCAAATCTGATAGGAGACAGACCAACAAGCTCACCCTACAACAAATGGTGCGTAGCTAGACGAGACACATCGGGAATCAAGAACAGCTAAGAACTACTGCATAAACTTGACCTTTTTTTCTTTCTAGCTTCAGAGCACAAATTTCTTCATAGTAAAAAGCTTCTCTCACTCGTTATTTTTTCTCCATTTACTAAATACACCTCGTTGAGTACATGGTCACAGGAGAATCCATGAAGGGAGCACCACAAACTCTAGGATGATCACTCTCCACCCCATAGTCCAGCATCTGATGGCCCTCCAAATCTTCATCATGATCACAAACGAACTCAGGGATTTTTACTTCATTTCTCCTTATATGGTCCCATAAATAATCAATCCTATTGATATATCTTAGCTTCCCATACAACCTGCCACAATATTGTTTGTGTTGGTTTATTCACGTAAGCCAGAAAGCTAAAAATGCAACCAAATACCGATACCCTTTGAGAGAAACGCATCAGTCATTGTGCAAAATATTTCGTCGTTCTTACCTGCTGCCGAAGTGAAGACGGCCAAACGTGGCAAGGAAAAGTTTGGCTTGTAGGCTGGGGTGGACAAAGTAAATTGCCTGGAGATTATCCCTAGCGTTGATTGGTATAACATCATAGATTGATCGGAGGGCTGAGATTCCTGGAAAATCCTCACTCTTTTGTACTTGTGTGTGAAGGTACAAGACCGAAAATGGCTTCTTCTTTAGCCTAGGAAAGATGTTCTCCTCCAAATAATTCTTGAGTGCATCCACGCTCAAATACCGAGCTGCAAAAGTAAAAAATCGAAACCATAAAACAGTAAGAAATAAAATAAAATTATCAAGCACATTCGGCACGACAGTCGAGAGGATTATTTTCATGTTAATGTTAGAGAAGTTACTAACCCGATAAGAATTTGCCGATAATTCGAAGGACTTTGTGGCCATTTTTATCCCTGCCTTGAAATTTGAAAATCTCCAATTTCTCAACAAGTTGTTCTTGGTCAGACAGAGAAATGTGAGTGCACATATTTCCTCTTGCTTTGGTTTTCTTCAACCGACTGATCTTGCTGTGTCTGAAGGTGTGAAATAGAGAAGGGAGAAACAAGGAAAAGAGTGATTATGGGGTTATGATGTTTGAGAGGGAGAGGAGAGCGGCAATAGAGGGAGGAAGGTTAGGAAAATAATGGATGAGCAAAGAGAAGGATATTCCAAGGCATCTTCCATTTTGGACCAGATCGAGTTTTGTTCTGTTTTGTTTCCAGTCCTTTTCATCGTTTGGAAATTACTTGAGTTGATTTAGCATGATCTTGACCGTCCATTTGAAGATCATTGCCGCCAAAAATGGGAGGTAAATAATCAATTCAATAATGAAGACAAATGGAAAAAAGAGGTGGCTCATGGCTGCACTCAAGACTTACGTTAATAATTTTACCATTCTAAAAAAACTTATTAGCTTTAGTTTTGGAGTTGATATAGGCTTTTCATAGGTCAAATAATTATTATTAAATTAATTGAAGAGAATTCAGCTTTTTATATTTATAAAGTATGTTGGAATGACTTGATTATTCTTCAAAAAAAAATAATTTAAAATTAGGATACAAGAGCTTTTTCTGTATTTTCATGTTTTTAAAGCATAATGAAAGGTCTCAAACACCCTTCAAAGAAAAAGACGTAGAACTAGTATTCATAAGTTTATTATTATTATTATTTGGTTGATTTGAGGTAATTTAATATTTAAATAAATATAGAATATAATTAAAAAATAATTGACAAATATAAAAGGCGTCCATACCTTTCAGACCATGCGGTGTATGACACCTTTCGATCACCAAAAACTCACTTCTTATGAGTCATTTTCTTGTTTGTTTTTGCGTTTTAAAAGTGTTTTTGAAAAAATTTGATTTTTATTTTATTTTTTTCTTTGCTTTAAATTAATATTTTTTTAGTATTTTTAAATTATTTTGATGCGCTGATATCAAAATTAATTTTTAAAAAATATTAAAAAAATATTATTTTAATATATTTTCAAATAAAAATATTTAAAAAAACAATTACCTTCGTACTACAATGCTACATCATTCTTTTCCTGCTGGGACGGCTTTGGTGCGGCAGCTCAACACTGGCAGCGCTTGCTTTCTTTTCCTTTTATTGGGCTCAATTTTGAGCCTTTATTTTCCTCTTATTGGACTCAGTTTGCAGCCCTTTCATTCTTCTTGATAGGCTCGATTAGCAATCCTTCATTCTTCTTCATGGGTTTGGTTTTGGTGCAGCACCTTCACTCCTCTTGGTGGGCTCGATTTTGGTGCCCCATGAATTTACGTTGTATGGTGCCATATGATTTCTTAACAAAGCAAAATTTATATGGTGGTCTAGTCAATGACTCAATGGAATAAGGATTGATAACTTAAATCCCACATCGAAAGGGAGAGAACCTGCAAGGCTCAAGTGCCTATAAGTTTCAAGCTCACAGTTTAGAGAAAACATCTTTGCGCTTGGGGCAATGACGCAGCTAGTGAGGTTCTAACCGAGGCGCGTCAATTGCTGGTTGAAAACTATTTCCAAACCCCCTCTTAGGCCTAGGTCTTGCCTAGGCCTTTGAGAATTTCTGGAAGGGCTCCCTCCGGGGTAAGGCCCTACATTTCTAAGTTCAAATTATTAGCTCATAAATAATACTTCAGTAGATTTTGGATGAAGGCCTACGTAATTTTAGAAAGTAAAGGTAATGTAATCGGTTCTTAAATGTAATGGTAGTATCAGCAGATCACACCACATAAGAGGAGTTGTAGAAATTCCAAGTTCAAGAAGTAGATATTGTAGGAGCTTTACCATGGCTTTATACTTTGCTTTTGCAGAAGACCAAGCAAAAATATGTTGCCTAGGAGGACCAATAGCATTTTGTTTGACGGCTCAGGAATCCAAAAGTTGTTAGGTCCTGTTTGGCAACATGATCTAATGTTATGAACCCAACGCTATTAGGTCTTGCTGGACAATGCTATTAGATCCTGGCAAGCCAGACCCAATAATATTTTTTGATTAAAAAACACAAAAGACAACGCCCCCTCGTGCTACAATGTTGTCCACAGTACAAATATTTTATTTCTACAGTGCAATTAATCTATGTCCACAACCAGTAAGACCTAACGCTATTGGGTCCTACTGGGAAGTTGGGTCTGGCTTCCCAGCCTGACCCAATCGCATTGGGTCTAGTTGCCCAGCTTGACCCAAGATTGGTGGGTCTGCCTGCTAACCAGACCCAATAGCGGTGGGTTTGTCACCCAAGCCAGACTTAGCAGCTTTTGGCATAGCAAACAGAAAAGACAATGTCTTTTTATATTATCACATCAAAATAATACAAAACACATTAAAAAAATATTAATTTAAATTCAAGGAAAAAATATAAAAATTTCAATTTTTTTTGAAAGCATTTTTGAAAGGCAAAAACAAACATGCTTTAATAAGAAAATTCATCCCAACCTCAAATGAAAAAACAATTATCATCACCAAACTTTTGTACAATATAAAAAAAGTCCCATCAATTTATTTTCTCTTTACCGTATGAAAAAAAAAATTAAATAAGAGAAAAGAAAAAAAATCTAAAGAGACAAAAATAAAATTGAAAATATCTGGCAGCCCAACCAAACTTAATAACGTTAGGTTATATTGAGATATTATTTTTTTTTTAAATTTTTTTTTTATATCATTACATCAAAATAAT
>Ga0307515_10015634_pt1 | contig 13965 bp, 8 predicted proteins | sample 17_EM_MG_FD_194513 | JGI IMG/M metagenome (GOLD analysis project Ga0307515, IMG submission 194513) | Populus trichocarpa ectomycorrhiza microbial communities from riparian zone in the Pacific Northwest, United States - 17_EM | ecosystem: Host-associated > Plants > Roots > Unclassified | place... | reverse complement strand
CGGGTTCGCCTACCACCAGGAGCAGCACATCGTCTCGGTCAAGCGGGCCATGCTCGCCGCGGCCAGCCGAAACATCCTGCTCCTCGACCACACCAAGCTCGGCCGTGTCGCGCTGCACCGGGTCGCGCCGTTGGAAGCGTTCGAGCGGGTCGTCGTCGACGACGGCGCGGACGCGGAGGCTCTGCGTGAGCTGGACGAGCACAAGGTCGCCTACGAGATCGCCACCGCTTCTTGACACGTTTCAATACGGCTCTCTACGCTCCCCGTAACACGCCTCGGTGTTAAGTTCACATTTCATCGTTGACATGTGATCGGAGCGGCATGACCGACCACCTCACCGCGACGCTGGCTCCGTACGGCCTGCGTTGCGAGCACCAGGTCGCGCCGCTCGGCATCTGCACATGGGCACCCCTGTTGTCCTGGCGCGTGGGGACCACCCGCCGCGGCGACGATCCCGTCAGCTACCGCGTGGTGGTGACAGCGGTGTCCTCGGGCGACGAGACCGTCTCGGACTCCGGCGAGGTCGCCGACCCGACCGTCGTGTCGGTCCGGGGCCCGGAACTGGCGCCGCGAATCCGCTACCAGTGGCAGGTCACTGTCACCTCGGCCGATGAGCTCACCAACTCGGCCGGCTCGTCGTTCGAGACCGGCCACGACGACTGGATCGCGAGCTGGATCACCCCCGATCCATCCGATGTGGACGTCGTGGACGCGCCCGACGAGGGCGATGTCGCGCTACCGGACCACGGTCTGCGGCCGCCCATCGAGCTGAGGCGCGAGTTCACGGTCCAGACCACACCGAACAACGCCCGCCTGTACTTTACGGCACGCGGCCCGTACGAAGCGCACCTCAACAGCCACCGCGTCGGCGACCACGAGCCGGCCCGGGCTGGACCGACTACCGCGACCGCGTCGGCTACCAGACCCACGACGTCACCGAGCTTCTCCAGCCCGGTGAACCTTCTCGAGGTCACCGCCTTCGAAGTGTTGCCGGACGACCTCGTGCCGCACGCCGTCGACCGGCTGGTCGAACTGGTCACCGACGCCGGGCCGGCCGTCGCCAAGGGTTTCCTCGGCGTCTCGCTCATCGCGGCCGTGCTCGACCAGCACGGCCACCTTGACCTTGCGCACGCTCATCCGCCCCCGACTGGGGCCGTCTCAACCGGGCGAGCGCACGGTACGAGCCGGTCCGTGGCAGCCCCAGCACCGCGTGGTCCGGAGTGGACGGTGTGCTGAGGATGGACGTCCCGGTGCCGCCCGGTGCGACCGCGACCGTGCACGTACCCACCGCTGACCCGGCGGCGTGCGGGAACGGGGCCTGCCAGTGCGGGAGGCCGCCGGCGTCCGGGTCATCCACCTCGAGCCCGGCACGCTCGCCTGCCGGCTCACCTCGGGGGACTTCCATTTCACCGCGGCAGCGTCACCACCCCAGGAGAAACCATGACAATCGACAACCTCAGCCGGCGCGGATTCCTCGTGCTCACCGGCGGCGCGGCCGCCATGGCAGCGCTCACCGCGTGCGGCGGGTCGGGCAGTGGTGACGACTCGCTGCGGCTCGTCGGCGTCGCCGACCAGCAGAAGCCGCTCGACGAGCTCACCAAGGCCTACGGCAAGGTGAAGTTCAACGCCTCCTACGCGCCCACCGACCAGGTGCAGACCTCGGTGCGCACGCAGCTCGGCGCCGGCAACGCGCCCGACATCCACGTCGTGTTCCCGGGCAACGGCAGCGCGATGAGCATGGCGCAGATCGCCAAGGCCAACCTGCTCGCCGACCTGTCGGACCAGGAGTGGACGAAGAAGATCCCGGACAACTTCAAGCCCGCGTTCCAGAGCGGCGGCAAGACCTGCTTCTACTCCGCCGGCGCGAGCGTGATCGGCGCGATCTACAACAAGAAGGTCTTCACCGACGCGGGTATCACCGCGATGCCCACCACCTGGCCGGAGTTCCTCGCTGTCTGCGAGAAGATCAAGCAGTCGGGCAAGATCCCGATCGCGCTCGGCGCACAGACCCCGTGGATCACGCAGCTGATCACCTACGCGCTCGTGCCGTCCACCGTGTACGCCAAGGACCCGGACTTCGACAAAAAGATGGCCGACGGCAAGGCCAGCTTCGCCACCTCCGGGTGGGCCGACGCCTTCGCGATGTACCTCGACCTGCAGAAGCGCGGCTACTTCAACGACAACCCGAACGGCACGACGTTCGAGCAGCAGACGTCCATGGTCGCGACCGGCGAAGCCGGCATGGCGATCCAGGTGTCGGCCGTGCTGCCGGACTTCCGCAAGGCCGCCAAGAACGCCGACGACCTGTCGATGTTCCCGGTACCCGGCGGGGACACCGCTGACAGCGGGTGGATCCCGGCCGGCATCGTCGTGGGACTCGGTGTCAGCGCGCGCAGCAAGAAGCTGGACCAGGCCAAGGCGTTCATCGAATTCCTCGGCGAGCAGAAGAACATCAACGCGTGGGCCGAGGCGGTCGCCTGCGTGCCGCTGGTGCAGGACTCGAGCTCCAAGATCGATCCGGCACTCGACTCGTTCCTGCCTTTCCTGAAGAACGACAAGGCGGTGCCGTTCATGGACCAGGCGTGGCCGAACGCCGAGGTGCAGCCCGCGCACTTCGCGGCCGTGCAGGAGCTCCTCGGGGGCAAGACCACGATCCCCGAGGCGCTCAAGAAGCTCGACGACACCTACCGGAAGGGCTGACCGGGTGAGCGGGAGGACACGCCGGTTCATGCTGCCGCCCTGGTGGTTCGCGGTACCCGCGCTGCTCGTCTACGCGGTGGTCGTGCTCTACCCGACCGGCACCGGCATCGTCTACGCGTTCACCGACTGGACCGGGATCGGCGACTGGTCGTTCGTCGGGTTCGACAACTTCACCAAGCTGTGGGACGACGACGCGGCGAGAGGCTCGGTCGTCAACACGCTGCTGCTGACGATCGCGATCGTGGTGGTGCAGAACGGGGTCGGGCTGCTGCTCGCGCTCGGCGTGCACACTCACATCAAGTCGCGGGCACTGCTGCGGGTGATATTCTTCGCACCCGCTGTCGTCAGCCCGGTGATGGTCGCGTTCCTGTGGAAATACGTGTACAACCCGAAACCCGGCGAGGGGCTGAACGGGTTGCTCGGCGCGATCGGCCTCGGGAGCTGGCGGCAGGACTGGCTCGGCGACCCGGATCTCGCGCTGTGGTCGGTGGCGTTCATGGTCGTGTGGCAGTTCGCCGGCTACTCGATGGTGATCTTCCTGGCCGGTCTGGAATCCGTGCCGGACAACCTGCACGAGGCCGCGATGATCGACGGCGCGGGGCGCTGGCAGCGGTTCCGCCACGTGACGTGGCCGCTGCTCGCCCCGGCCGTGACCGTCAACGTGATGCTCTCGACCATCGGCGGGTTGAAGCTGTTCGACCAGGTGTACGCGGCGACGAACGGTGGGCCGGGCTACGCGAGCGAGACCCTGTCGACCGTGCTGTACAAGCAGGCGTTCGTGTTCGGCAACTACGGGTACTCCACGGCGATCGCGCTCGTGCTGGCGCTGTTCGTGTCGGCGATCTCACTGGTGCAGGTGCAGATCCTGCGGGGAAGGGAGGTGACGGCCGGATGAGTTTCCGCTATGGACTCCGGACGTTCGCGCTGGAGTTGTTGATGATCGCCGTCGCGCTCGCTTTCCTGTTCCCGGTGTACGCGTTGGTGACGTTGTCCCTCAAGGACCCGCAGCAGATCGCGGCGTCGCCGCTGTCGCCGCCGACGTCACCGACGTTCGGCAACTTCGGTGACGCTTGGGAACGAGCGTCGTTCGGTTCCGCTCTGCTGAACAGCACGTTGATCACCGTCACCAGCGTGGTGCTCCTGATCGCCGTGGGATCGTTCGCGGCGTACTTCATCGCCCGCCGCCGGACCGGGCTCGGCTACGGCATGTACGTGCTGTTCCTGCTCGGCATCGTGCTGCCGTTCCAGCTCGGCATGATCCCGCTGTTCAAGCTGGTCGACGACGCCGGTTTGCTGGGCACGTACCAGGGGATGGTCATCTTCTACACCGGCATCCAGCTGCCGTTCACGATCTTCCTCTACACCGGGTTCATCCGGGCCCTGCCGAGCGAGTACGCGGACGCCGCGCTGATCGACGGCGCCGGGCACATGAGAGCGTTCACGCAGGTCGTGTTCCCCTTGCTGCGGCCGATCACCGGCACGGTGCTGATCCTCAACGCGGTGTTCATCTGGAACGACTTCTTCACCCCGCTGCTGTACCTGGGCGGGTCGGCGAAGGAGACGATCCCGGTGCGGATCTTCTCCTTCGTCGGCCAGTACGTCTCCGAGTACGGCCTCGTGTTCGCAGGTCTGGTGCTGGCGGCGCTGCCGATCCTGGCGATCTTCCTGGTGCTTCAGAAGTACGTGATCAAAGGTTTCTCCAGTGGCCTGAAGGGGTGACGATCGATGGCGATCGGACGGCGCGAGGTGCTGTTGTCCGGTGCTGCGGTGGGACTCGCCGCCGCGGCGACCGGATTCTCGGCGAGCAGCAGTTGGGCGGACCCGCGGTTCTCCGCCGACCCGTTCGCACTGGGGGTCGCGTCGGGCGACCCGTGGCCGGACAGCGTTGTCCTGTGGACGAGGCTCGCGCCGCAGCCCCTTGCGCTGGACGGTCTCGGCGGCATGCCCCAGCGCAGGATCACGGTCGACTGGGAGGTGGCCGCCGACGAACGGTTCCGCCGCGTGGTCCGGAGCGGGCGGACGGTCGCGGTACCGGAGCTGGCCCACTCGGTGCACGTCGAGGTCGACGGGCTGGCACCCGACCGGCACTACTACTACCGGTTCCGTGCCGGTCGTGACGTCTCGCCGGTCGGCCGGACCAGGACCGCGCCGGCGCCGGGAGCGCACCTGCGGTCCCTGGCCTTCGGTTTCGTGTCTTGCCAGGCATGGTTCGAAGGCTTCTACACCGCGTACCGCCATCTGTCCGAAGAGGACATCGAGGTGATCTTCCACCTCGGCGACTACATCTACGAGAACCAGATCGACGCCAACGGGGGAGTGCGCGACACCCCGGTGCCCGCGGAGATCGGCGCGGAGCCGTTCGACCTCGTCCAGTACCGGCTGCGACACGCGTTGCACCACTACGACCCGGACCTGATCGCCGCGCACCAGGCCCATCCGTTCGCGCTGGTCTGGGACGACCACGAGATCGAGGACAACTGGGTCGGCGACATCTCCAAGGTCGACGGTGAGCCGGACAACGACCCGGCGGTGTTCCGCCGGCGCAAGGCGGCCGCGTTCCAGGCGTACTACGAACACCTTCCGCTGCGGTGGCCGAACAAGCCCCGCGGGCCCGAAGCGACGCTCTACCGACGGCTCGGCTACGGCCGGCTCGTCGACTTCCACATCCTGGATACCCGCCAGTACCGCGCCGACCAGGCCTGCGGTGACAAGACCGGCGACTGCGCCGATCGACTCCTGCCCGGCCGCCAAGTGCTCGGCCCGCAGCAGGAGCAATGGCTGTACGACGGGCTGCGTCGGTCACATGCGCTGTGGCAGATCGTCCCGCAGCAGATCCCGGTCACGCAGGTCGACACGGTGCCGGGCGACGGCCGCGCGTTCGTCATGGACTTCTGGGACGGGTACAAACCCGCTCGCGATCGCCTGTTCAACGCACTGGCCCAGGTCCGCAACCCGGTCGTGCTGACCGGCGACATGCACCGCCACCTGGCCGCCGACCTCAAGCTCGACTTCGACGACCCCGGCTCGCGCACGATCGGTGTGGAGTTCGTCGGCACGTCCATCTCGACCAAAATGGACGGTGCGGACCTCGACCAGGGCGGCAAGGACCTCCTCGACGCCAACACGCACATCAAGTTCACCAGCTACCAGCGCGGCTACGTCCGTTGCACGGTCGACGAACAGGTGTGCCGCGCGGACTTCCGCGTTCTGCCGTATGTGACCCGGCCTGGCGCGCCAGTCTCGACCCGTGCCAGTTTCGTGACGGAGAACGGAAAACCCGGACTGCAACCCGCCTAGCCCGCGCACAGCCGAGCGGAGCGAGGCAGCTGAACACGAATCCCCACCACAGGAGGTTGTCTTGACCACACCTATGTCCCGTCGCCGGGCGTTGGGGCTCGGCGGCGCCGGGGCGGCGGCGGTGCTGCTGGGCACCGGTGCCTGGAACGCCGCCGGCGCGTTCGCCGCGCCCAAGGCCGGCGGCCTGTTCACGCTCGGCGTCGCGTCCGGCGACCCGGCGCCGGACGGGGTCGTGCTGTGGACGCGGCTCGCCGCCGACCCGTTCGCGGTGGACGGCAAGGGCGGCATGCCGGCCACCCCCGTGCGGGTCGAGTACGAGGTCGCACTGGACGACCGGTTCCGGCAGGTGGTGCGACGCGGTTCGGTGGTCGCCACCCCGGAACTGGGCCATTCGGTGCACCCGGAGATCCACGGCCTGGCGCCGAACCACGAGTACTTCTACCGGTTCCGCACCGGCGGGGAGATCTCGCCGGCCGGCCGCACGCGGACCATGCCCCCGGCGTTGTCCGACCCACGGGAGCTGAACTTCGCCTTCGCGTCGTGCCAGGCGTGGCAGGACGGCTACTTCACGGCGTACGACCACATCGCGGCCGAGGACGTGGCTTTCGTCGTCCACCTGGGCGACTACGTGTACGAGTCCGGGGTGGGCACGAACAGGCGCGGCGTGGTGACCGATCCCCGCTTCCACACCGAGGCGATGGACCTCGCGCGCTACCGGCTGCAGTACTCGCTGTACAAGACGGAGGCGCCGCTGCAGAATGCCCACGCGGCCCACCCGTTCATCACCACCTTCGACGACCACGAGGTGGAGGACAACTGGGCCGGCGACATTTCGAAGGTCGACACCGAACCGGACCAGGACCCGGCGGTCTTCCGCCAACGCCGGGCGGCGGCGTTCCAGGCCATGTACGAGAACTTGCCGCTCCGGCGCGCGCAGATGCCGGATGGCCCGGACATCCACATCTACCGCAGGCTGAACTACGGTCGCCTGGCCGACCTCACGATGGTCGACACCCGCCAGTACCGCGACGATCAGCCCTGCGGCGACGGCAACGGCACCAACTGCACCGAGCGATTCGACGAGAACCGGACGATCCTCGGCGCCCAGCAGCGGAACTGGCTGTTCGACGGCTTCTCCCGCTCGAAGGCGCGGTGGCAGATCCTGGGCAACCAGGCCCCGATCGGCCAGACCGACCGAGACCCAGGCCCGGCTGTCGATGTCTGGTACGACCCGTGGGACGGCTACGTCGCCGACCGGAACAGGCTCCTGGCGGCGGTCCAGGACCGGGGCGTGCGCAACATGGTGGTCATCACGGGGGACCGGCACCAGAACTACGCGTGGGACCTGAAGCGCGACTACGCCGACCCGACCTCCCCGACGGTGGCATCGGAGTTCGTGGGCACGTCGGTCACCAGCGGTGGCGACGGCGCGGACACCACCGACGAGACGCAGCGGTTCCTCGCCGCCAACCCGCACATGAAGTTCATCAACACACAGCGCGGCTACGTGCGGGTGAACGTGAACAGGCAGCGCTGGCAGAGCGACTTCCGCGTGCTGCCGTACGTGCAGAAGCCGGGCGCACCGATCGCCACCCGGGCGAGCTTCGTGGTGGAGGACCGGGTCCCGGGTGTACAGAACGCATGACCTCGACCGGTGGTCGCCCCGCGGGGCCCCGGCGCCGCGGGGCGACCACCGGAACCCCGGGCAAGTCGCTGGAACAGATCGAGGTGGAGCGCGCGGCCGCATGAGTTCCGACGAGCTGCTGACCCGGTTCACCGATCCCGGCCCCGAGTTCTCCCCGCTGCCGATCTGGTGGTGGAGTGGCGGACGGGTCACCGCGGACCGGCTCCGGTGGCAAATGGAACAGCTGGTGTCGCAGGGCGTCCGGCAGGCCGTGGTGATGTGCCTGGCCCCCACCGGGCCGATGTTCGGTTCGATGGCCGACGACCCGCCGTTCCTGAGCCCGGAGTGGATCGAGCTGCTGGGCGGCGCCTGCGCGGACGCCGCCGAGCTGGGCTTCCGGCTGTGGATGTACGACCAGATCGGGTTCTCCGGGGCGAACTTCCAGGGCCGCCTCACCGCGGCCCGCCCGGAGTTCGCCGGGCTGGCCCTGCACCGCGAGCCCGACGGCACGATCGGCCACCGCGTCAGCGGCTTCGACTACTTCGGCGAAGCAGCCTGCGCGGCCCTGCTCGACCAGGTGCACGGTGAGCTGGAACGGCACGTCGGCCGCTGGTTCGGGACCGTCATCCCCGGGTTCTTCCAGGACGAGCTGCCGCCGCTGCCGACGTGGGGGCACGACTTCGCGGAAACCTTCGCCGCGCACTACGGCTACGACCTGACGCCGCGGCTGTCCGCGCTCTACGAAGGCGCGGACGCCGAGTCCGCCCGCATCCGGCGGGACTACCAGGAACACCGTGCCCGGCTCGCCCGTCGCGCGTTCTTCGGTCCGCTGGCCGAGTGGTTCGGCCACCGCGGCCTGATCTGCGGTTTCGACCAGGCCAGCCCGGCGCGCGAGGGCGACCCGGTCGGCGGGGTGCGGATCTACGGCGACTACCTGGGCACGCACTCGGGCTACGGAGCGCCGGGCAGCGACCACTGGGGCGACGCGAAGGTGCACAGCTCGCTCGCGCACGCGCACGGGCACCCGCGCACCTGGATCGAGGCGTTCCACTCGTCCGGCTGGGGCGGCACGCTCGAAGAGACCTACGACTGGCTGGCGCCGTTCCTGCGCCGTGGCGCGACGCTCTACGACCCCCACGCGGTGTACTACTCGACCGCGGGCGGCTGGTGGGAGTGGGCGCCGCCGTCGACCTGCTGGCGCCAGCCGTACTGGCCTTCCTACCACCAGTTCTCCGGCGCCGTGAGCCGATTGTGCTCGGTACTGACCACCGGCACCCACGAATGCGACGTCGTGCTGCTGTCGCCGACCAGCACCGCACAGGCCTACCTCACGCTCGACGGTCCGCTGCCGCCCGCCGAGCGGGCCGGCGCCACCTTCCACGCGCTCAACGGCGTGGGCACGTGGTTCGCCGAGGAACGTGGCGTGCTGGAGCGGGCCGGGATCGACCACGACGCGCTCGACGAGGCCACCATCGCGTCGGGAACGGTGACCGCCGAGGGGGTGCGGATCGGCGCGGAGACCTACCGCGCGGTGGTCCTGCCCGAGGTCGAGCTGCTGCTCCCGGCCGCGGCGGCCCGGCTCGCCGAGTTCGCCGCGGCCGGCGGGACGGTGGTCTGCGTCGGTAGTGCGGCGGTCGAGGGCGCGATCACGGTCGCGGAGCCGGACGACGTGCCCGCGGTGCTTCCGCAATCCCGGATCACGGCCGACGTCCCGTTCCTGCTGCGCCGCCACGGCGACCGGCACGTTCTGCTGTTCACCGCGCACGACGAGCACACCGGCACCCGCGCGCCGATCATCGACCTCGACCGGGCGGACTGGACGAACAAGGGCTTCCCGTGGGACGAGTACTGGCGGCAGCTGCACGAGACCGGGTACGAGTTCGTGTCGCCCGGCGACCGGGTCGCCCGCGTCAGAGGGGTCACCGGGCGGGTCCAGCGGTGGAACCCGCGCACCGGGGATCGCACGAACGTCCCCGTCGTGCACGGCGAGGTGGAGGTCGCCTTCACCGACGGCCCGATCACGCTGCTCGTGTTCGGCGACGACCTGCCCGAGCCGACCCGCACCCCATCCGGGCCCGTGGTCGGCGAGGTGGCCGTCGACGGCTGGCACGCGGTCGCCGAGTCCACACTGGACAACCGGCACGGCGACCTCGCCGACCCGGCCCGCACCGGGGTCCTGCCGCTCGAGGTCTGGCGGTTCGGTGACGCCCTGGCCGGGTACGGCGCGTTCGCGGAGGTCCGGGACGCGGCCGGGTGGCGGCCCGTCACCTGGTCGTTGTCCCGCGGCATCCGGGACGACCCGGGACACGGGGAAACGCTGGGCCCCAAGGGGTACGTGCCCGAGGAGTTTCTCGACTGGCGGCACGTCCGCGTCGGGGAGACGGTCGCGATACGAACGTATCTTCCCTTGCCCGACCGCGACGGGCTGTTCCTCGCGGTCGGGGCGAGCGCGGCGCGGCGGGTGTTCGCGGACGGCTCGGAACTGCCTGCCGACGGCCCCGGGTACCAGTCGTTCAGCCCGCTTCCGGCCGGCCGGACGGTGCGCGTGGAGATCGAGCTCACCGCCGGCCAGGACGGTCCGCTGCGGGCGTCGTTCGCGGTCGTCACCGATCCGGCGGCCTACCGCAGGCCGGACTGGCTCGCCGGCGGCGAGATCAGCCGCACCTTCGACCTCGACGAGCTGCCCGTCCAGGCGATCGTGCAGGTCGCCAGCGAGGAAGCCTGCCGGGTGCTGGTGAACGGCGCCGAGGTCGGGCGCCAGGGCGACTTCAATCCCTACCCGGGCTTCCGCGAGATCCGCATCCATCCCTACGATCTGCGCGAACACCTCCGGCCCGGCGAGAACACCCTCACGCTCGTCACGTCCGGACCGGTGGCCGTCGACTCGTCCGACCCGCGTCTGGTCAGCGGTCCGGACTGGGGCGAGGTGCGCCGTTCGCACAAGCGCGACCCGCGCTTTCTCTGCCTGCACCCGCGGCCGCACCCCCTGCCCGGCGCGCACTGGCTCGAACCCGCGGCGGCTCCCGGCGACGTCGTCGTGCCCGTGGTCCCCGACGTCGAACCGGCCGCACAGCGCACCGAAACGCTGACCTTCCCGGCCCCGCTCGGCACGGTGGCGCTGCGGATCCCGACCGATCTCGAGGTACTCGTGCGGGTCGGGGAGACCGAGTGCAAACCGGTCGACCAGCGCGTCCGCTTCCCCGAGCCGCTGCCCGGGGGCACCCCGGTCCAGCTGCGGTTCCGCGCGGTCGACGGGCGCCGCGGCGGCGCCCTGCTCGACGCGGGGATCGAGGTGGAGACTGCCTGGGCGCCGGTCGAGTTGCGCAGCTGGGAGGACCTCGGGATGCGCGCGCTGGGTGGCCTGGTCCGGTACCGCACGACGATCGGCGCCCCGCCCGGTCGCGTCGTGCTCGACCTCGGCGAGGTCCGCGGCACCGCGGACGTCTTGGTGAACGGGCACCTGGTCGACCGGCTGGTCTGGGGACCCTGGCGGGCCGAAATCTCGGACGCGCTCCGACCGGGAGACAACGAACTGGAGGTCGTCGTCCGCGGGACCCTCGCCGGGTACCTCGACGACGCGTCACCCACGTCGGCCGTGGCCGCCGGACAGGCCCGCACCGGCCTGTTCGGTCCGGTGCGGCTGGTACAGCACGAGAAGGAGAGCGACCGTTGACCGTCACCGCCGTCCGTTTCGAGCACCGGGGCGACGCACTGGGAATCGGCACCGGCACGCCACGGCTGTCGTGGCAGGTGCGCACCGACGATCCCGGCTGGGACCAGACCGCCTACGAGATCGAACTGGACGGTTCGCACGCGGTCCGGGTCGCCTCGGCCGAGCAGGTGCTGGTGCCGTGGCCGTTCGAACCGCTGTCGTCGCGGACCCGCGCAACCGTCCGGGTCCGCGTCGAGCCCGGCGGTGAGTGGTCGGAGCCCGCGACGGTGGAAACCGGGCTGCTGCGGGCCGAGGACTGGTCGGCGAAGTTCGTCAGCCCCCGCACGATCGGCGGCATCGGGCAGCGCGCACCGATCCTCACCCGGTCCGTCACGCTGCGGCCCGGCATCCTCTCCGCCCGGCTGTACGCGACGGCGCACGGCGTCTACGCCGCGACGATCAACGGCGCGCGCGTCGGCGACGAGGTCCTGGCTCCCGGGTGGACGAGTTACCGGCACCGGCTGCGGTACCAGACCCACGACGTCACCTCGCTGCTGCGCGAGGGGACCAACGAGGTGGAAGTGCTGCTCGGCAACGGCTGGTACCGCGGCCGGCTCGCCTGGTCCGGCCGGCGCGCGGTCTACGGCGACCGGCTCGCGGTGCTGGCGCAGCTGGAGGTCACCTACGCCGACGGCTCGACCGAGGTTGTCGGCACCGACGAGCAGTGGTCGGCCCGCGAGAGCCGGATCGTCGCCGACGACCTCTACGACGGGCAGTACACCGATCTGACGTCCGATCCGTCCACTGTGGACGATGTCGAGGTGGTGGACGCCGGCTTCGGCCGCCTGGTCGCACCGGAGGGCCCGCCGGTGCGGGTGACCGAGGTGGTGCCGGCGGTGAAGGTGTGGTCCGCACCGTCCGGGAAGACACTGGCCGACTTCGGGCAGAACCTCGTCGGCTGGGTGCGGCTGCGCGTGCGCGGCGCGCGGGAGGTCACCGTGCGGCACGCCGAGGTGCTGGAGAACGGTGAGCTGGGCGTGCGCCCGCTGCGGTCGGCGAAGGCGACCGACACCTACGTCCTGTCCGGCGCCGCGGAGACCGTGCTGGAGCCGAGCCTGACCTTCCACGGGTTCCGGTACGCCGAGGTGTCCGGAGTGGACGATCTGCGGGCCGATGACCTCGAGGCCGTGGTGGTGCACAGCGATCTGCGCCGCACCGGCTGGTTCAGCTGCTCGGACCCGGACCTGGAGAAGTTCCACGAGAACGTCGTGTGGGGCATGCGCGGCAACTTCCTCGACGTGCCGACCGACTGCCCGCAGCGTGACGAGCGGCTCGGCTGGACGGGTGACATCCAGGTCTTCTCGCCGACGGCGAGCTTCCTCTACGACAGCGCCGGGTTCCTGCGCTCGTGGCTGGCCGACCTCGCGGCCGACCAGCGTCCGGACGGCGCGGTGCCGTTCGTGATCCCGGACGTGCTGCCCGGCGACGACCCGACGGCGACCGCCTGGGGTGACGCGGCGGTCGTCGTGCCGTGGGTGCTCTACCAGCGGTTCGGTGACGCGGAGGTGCTGGAGCGGCAGTTCGACAGCATGCGCGGGTGGGTCGACAAGATCGCTTCGCTGACCACGGACGGCGTCTGGTCCGGTGGGTTCCAGTTCGGCGACTGGCTCGACCCGGCCGCACCACCGGACAACCCGTTCGCCGCGAAAGCCGACTCCGACGTGGTCGCGACGGCGTATCTCGTGCGGTCCGCGGAGATCGTGGCCGCCGCCGCCGAGGTGCTGGGCCGGGACGGTTCGGAATACCGGACACTGTCCGAACGGACGCGGGAGGCGTTCGCGCGGGAGTACGTCACCGGCTCGGGCCGGGTGCTCTCGGACGCGCCGACCGTCTACGCGCAGGCCATCGAGTGGGCGCTGCTGCCGACGCCGGAGCAGCGGTCCGTGGCCGGCCGGCGCCTGGCCGACCTGGTGCGCACCAACGGTTTCCGCATTGCCACCGGATTTGTCGGCACCCCGCTGATCACGGACGCGCTGACGAGCACCGGGTTCCCGGAGCTGGCGTACCGGCTGCTGCTGGAGCGCGGGTGCCCGTCGTGGCTGTACCCGGTGACGATGGGTGCGACGACGATCTGGGAGCGCTGGGACAGCATGCTGCCGGACGGGACGATCAACCCGGGCGAGATGACGTCGTTCAACCACTACGCGCTGGGTGCGGTGGCCGACTGGATGCACCGCACGGTGGCCGGGCTGGCGCCGTCGGCTCCGGGATACCGCGAGATGACCGTCCGCCCGATCCCGGACGCCGCACTCACGCACGCTTCGGCCCGGCACGAGACGCCCTTCGGTGAGGCCTCGGTGGCCTGGCGTCGGCGCGACGGGCAGTTCACCCTGGACGTCGTGATCCCGCCGGGGGTGACGGCGGAGGTGCAGGTCCCGGGCGAGGTGCTCGTCGAGGTCCGGCACGGCCGGCACAGCTGGACGGTGCCCGATCCGTGTCTCTCGCCGCGGCGCGTGCGGACCGTTCGCGACCTCATCGGCTCGCCGAAGTGGGCGGACGCGGTGTCGCTGCTGGTCTCGCACGAAATCGCCGACGACGCGCTCGACGTCGCCCGGCGGGCCGGGCGGTACCTCGACCGGCCGGCGCCCGAACTGGCCGATCTCCTGGCCATGAAGACGCTGTCGGACTCTTC
>Ga0307515_10015633_pt1 | contig 13965 bp, 14 predicted proteins | sample 17_EM_MG_FD_194513 | JGI IMG/M metagenome (GOLD analysis project Ga0307515, IMG submission 194513) | Populus trichocarpa ectomycorrhiza microbial communities from riparian zone in the Pacific Northwest, United States - 17_EM | ecosystem: Host-associated > Plants > Roots > Unclassified | place... | reverse complement strand
GACGATCTGTGGAGATCCGGAACCAACTCACCCTGGAATTGATCACCATCCTCCAGCCCCCTGAAACAATCCCTGATCTCACGGGTCCGCTCGCCTATTCATCCGACGGACGTTCCATCGCCTGCGCTTCCAATACTACTATCATAATCTGGGATATTCAGACGGGCGGAGTGGCCAAAGAAATCAGATGTAGCCCCCGCAGTATCTCACTGGTGTGGTCGTTGAACGGAGCGAAAATCTGTACCATCAACTCCGGGCCAGACTGGGAGACCTTCACTGTACATACATACGGTGTTTCTTCAGGCATGGCATCTTCACCTGACACACTCCGGTCGGGACGCAACCCACACCTCTGGACGGCCGACGAATCTTTTCGAGTTATGACGACGGCGGGGGACGAATACCGCATCGATACCATCAACATCTTCGAGGTCGGATCCACTCTCACCAAGATCCAGTCGTTTTCCCCTCGCTTGTCCTGCGCCATATACGACATGTCCTTCTCCCCAGCCACTCACCATATTTCCGTTTCGGATTCAAATACGCTTTCTATCTCCGACCTTCGGAGCTCAGAGGTTTTGCTATGTACAGAGGGCGAGTTCTTTTCCCAATGCTTCTCTTCGGATGGGAGTCTCTTCGCAGCTTCCCAGGAAAACATTGTATTTTTCTGGAAGTATGATTCCGGACATTACACCTTGTGTGGGAAACCCGAGTTTCAGGACTTGCTCAATCCTCCTCTTCTATTCTCGCCAACTCTGTCATCGATCCTGGGCCATTCTAAGGACGTTCTCGAGGTGTTGCATTTACACGAACTTCCCACTACCCCCGAGCCCCTTCGTCAGCAGTATGTGGTAATCTCTCGCTCTGGCACTCGTGTCGCAACTGCCCGCGGGATGGAGAGCGCCGTCACAACCACCAACATCCTCGCACAAACTCCTCCCCAATTCATCGACACGGGTGTGGCGATAGAGGGATTAATACTCACTGGCAACGTTCTCTTGGCGGCGGGTTCAGGGCAAGTCGTAGCTTGGTTGCTCACAGAGGAGGGGCTGGTGGATGGTGTTATTGGTGACAGAAGGGTTGGTCGTGGAGATAGCATTTGGACCGTATCGTTCGATTTCGTGTGGAAGGTCCGGATCAAAGGTCAAATCGGGGCTATCAAAATATCGTTTGGGTCCGATTTCTACACCTACTGCACAGACACTGGGGAGGTTCTCCGTCCTACTCAAGCACCTCGCGGCATGTGGGATGGTAGCCCCGAGTCGGACGTCGGCAATTTGTACTCGGGCTGGAACCACCTCCGCTTCCACAATTTGTCTCAGTGTAACGCTCCCCTCGACGACAGGTGGCAAACTTCACTAGCCACGGTGCGAGAGGGGTGGGCAAAGGATGCCGAAGGGAAACACCGATTGTGGATTCCTGTCGAGTGGAGGACGGACTGGGATCCTCAGGATTGGCGCCAGGATGTTATGATACAGTTCAGCCATTTATCAGGCAGGCCAGTTATCATCAAGTTCTAGCTGGAGTCCCTCCATCATTCCCCTTAGGTCAAACCACTCTGTTTGTGTCGTAGTTGTATCATACGATAGCGTCACTATATTTATTTGTTTGGTACTTGAGCGATACTACGAGAGGTGCTGTCGAGTAATTGATTCTTCTGGAAAACGTGAGGGTCTCGCAAGCGCAACCTCTATATGACATGCACAGCGGGGTTCTGCCAGTAGCCCACTCAGGCGAGATGCTCGGTAGTTGAATAAGTCGTGTATTCCACCCGAATCCCCCAGCTTGAATCAGAGGGGCGTCGACGGTAGTCCGGGCCGCGGCCAAAATACAACGACAAGGAGTTTCTCACATTCCGAAAGGTCCGCTTTCTACAGTGACACTGACATTGAATCTGCTCCGTAAAACACTCATCCGCACACGATCATCGGATTACACTGCTAGGTGACTCCCCGAGGGTCCAGTTTCCCGTTCACCGACATGGGGAAGGCTTCCTTGTGACTGCTGCAATCTTTGCGTCGGGCTTCAGTTTCTTCACGAATCTTCCTTCCACTCTCGGCTCGCTGGGGAGATTTGTTACGGATGTGGGGACCTCGTTGGAGAAGGAAGCGCGGGTGGAGGGTTTGCGGGGGTAGAAACCCTTCTGCTCGGGATGGTTGAACCCCAATTCGTCATTGTTAAAGCTGTGTGGTCCCGTGCCCGAACTTTGCGTGCGTAATTCATGACGCACGAGCTTCTGTGCACCGCAGACACCGAGTCGTCTCAGCGGTACGTGGAACGCTATCTCGGGCAAGATAGGGCTACGGTCCGATGGATTCAATGTACCTCCACCCACTGGTCGGACGGGCTTACCGGGATTGATAATGGCCATATATAACCTGCTAATGACGTGTGCACAGCAGTGCAGAACTTGCGCGAGCAGGGGACCGCGGTCTACCGAGGTGATGAGCGGCTTTGTGGTGTTTTACGGAGAGCCTGACTGAAAAGATCCTGGCCACCCGTGGAGGCGACGCCTGGCATCTTCGCGAGGTAAATCCCGTGATGTCTCTTGTCTTCGTCGACTTCTGCGAGCGGAGTGCCGTTAACACGATCCACTTGAAGAACTCGAGCCGTATCAAATCGTTGCGGAGGCGGACTGCGGCAGATCTGGGATGGGACTTGGGTATATGACACGGGGAACCATTCCGGGAAGACTCTTGAAGCCTCCACATAGCTGCTCTACGTACTTTTTTGTGCGCCCGTTTATCACCACGAACATACGCGAACGCGGAGAGAATTTTCGGGCCCATGAGTTCCGGGACAAAGGTCAAGCGGAAGCAGCCTGTCCACATATAGAGCACCGGTGAAGATGGCTGTCGATACCTCGAGGCGATTGGCCACTATGGGCAGCAGAACGATAGGCGGGTTCGACCGTGGGCAGAACTCGGAGTACTGTTTAAAGCGACTCAGTGGAAAGGCAGCCGGCGGGAGTGAGAAGGGGGTGTTACTTCGATGATCGTGCTGTATTGCGATAAAACTCTGCAGAGACGGATCTCTTCCAAACCTCAGCCCATCTTTCGGCTGAAAAATCGGATACACGAAGGAACTTTCGAACCAAACCATGCACGACTTGATTGTCCCACCAGCCATGGGCTGTTGTCACTCGCTCTCTCCCGAGTGAAGGGCCACGAAGGCGTGTTGCGAATTCAGCACACTTTCGGCCCCGTCGTCAAAGAACTCGGTAGGGCAGGAAATGAAGTGAAATGCATGAAGTATGGTCGCTCCAAGTGATGTAAATGCTTCAGGATGCCCGAAGCCATACTGCAGAACGGTCACAGCATTATCGAAAAGAACGGTGGCGAACCGCGCTGTATCGGGTGGGAGCGTGCGGAATGGTGGATTGAAAAGGACACTTACTCTTCCTGTCACGAAGGTTTATGCCTGGGTCTCCACGTCTTCGGTGACTGTAACATAAGCCGTCAATCAAATCAACTAAGGTACGCACACCAGTACGTACCCTTCGGGGTAACAACCAGAATGCTGACTCGATCTCCAGAGTTCTAGGTGATCAGGAAAGTGGTCCTCCGCGGGGTTGTGCTCTTTGATCCGGGTTTCAGGGTGCTTTTCTCCTTCCTTGATCCATTCGTATTTTCAGTTGGCATGTCTTCGCATTCGCAGTAGCGAGTTCTGAGACCTTTATTCTCGGTCAATGAGGAGCTTTAAGGTGAAAGGAAGCGACAATGTAAACCGTTGTTCGAGACCGGTAAACTCCACGCTCCATCCAAGGGTCGCTAGCGAGCGTGATCGGCCAATCCTTTTTGTTTCGGTGGCGAATACTTCGTCGCGAAGATTCTCCGGCAGTCGAGGGTAGAAATAGGGGAGTAAATGTGTAGCGGACACAAATTCGGCACCTGGTGTGGACCAGTCCCTCTCACAACTCGAGTTGGGGATCATCGAATTTCACTTCAAGATCCCCAGGAGGTGGCACGAGTGAGATAGTTCAAGACCTTCGTTGAGAAGAGGAGAGCGGGGTGGCGAACGCGTTCCTTCCCAAGTAGGGGCGTAGTCGAGATCAAGTCCAGCATATGACGCGGATAATACAGGACCGCAATTACTCGAAGGCCCCCACCACTGCGCCCGCGACATTGACATCAATGACGACGCGTTAGCCAGGAAAGTGCGGCTTGAGTGGGCAGTGCCATGGAATAACATGAACACGCGACGCAGTGCAACGGCGGTCGGATGACAACCAGCAGGGGGTGGAGGGATGGACAAACGCGCTTGACGAGGAGAACCCAGGGCAAATCATGAGTCAGAAACGGCAGATTTCACTTTCTTACCTCACCTACCACCTACAGGGAGGTGATTGAGGAGAGAAAGTACTACCAGGTCGCTGGAGAAGGGAAACATAGGAGACCACAAGGGAGATGCGAAATCCCCCCTGAAACCATCCAGAGCGTGTGCAATGGAAGGGTCCTGAAAACTGGGAGGGAGGGTATTGAACATCTTCAGGCTTGGGCGATATCCCAGGTTGCGAATCGGGACAGCAAACTCGGTTCTGCGCCTCTAAGAACACAATCGACAAGGCGAGAACCATACCGCACCGTTCCAATTGTTAGTGAGAAATCATATCATCCGAGGAATTTCAACGAACAAGCTGACTTGAAATGCGAGGCTTCGCGCGTGCCACGAGTGGCCACGGATATGGATCGGACGAGAGAGACGGATGTCGATCACGTTTGATTCACCGCGCTCTCACCTGGCGAGACCGACCTGACTCGGTATGCTCAGGTTGACGATATCCCGTCGGGCAATACGGGTACCAGCACCGAGTGAAGCGTCTTGCAGCGTGTTCGATTAGTCCCCCCCGCAGTCTCTTTCCGTCCAACTCCGCCTCTTACCTCCGACTCGCTACCATACCACGCCAGACTACTCTTCAAAACACCCCTCACCCGATGCTTCCGTCACAAGGCTGTCAGCTTCGCCACCCCAGAAACGTCCAGTGTACAGAAGGGAGCCGAAAGGAGAGAGTATGACTTCTCGCGGTACGTCCTCACGAATATGTCACCAGCGAGGCGGTTGATGTAAAGACGAACGGTATATAGTAGCTCGGATTCTGGTCGGAGTTACCGTGTCCCTAATCACCAGAATGGACAATCCTGAACGGTTTAAAGAGAATGTTGAGCTATACGTTTTCTCCCGGACGCGGTATGAGAGGACCGTCGAGGACTTGAAGGCATTAGGGGCCGTGCAAGCACTCGTATGTGACGCGTCATTTTCTCACCATTTGGCATGCTCAATTTCCTACAGGAAATGAACGTCTTTTGAGAGGCCGAAGGGGCTGAGCACTCGGCCAATGCAGAGACCGTGCCCGAGGTCATCAAGTCACTAAAGGGGGATACCGACCCCGAAGCGATGCCGGTGCTTGCGACTTCAGAGGTGGTATGCTGGAGGATATAGGGATGTCCGTACTCGAGAACCTCTCTTCCGAGAGGAAATCGGAGCGTTTCTGGGATCATGTTGGCTGTTCTGACAAATTTTAGTTCTCTCGTACGGACCACCACTCTTTTATTACATGAGCCATTATCTCTGCAGCACCCATCGGACTACTAATAGACGACGTATCGGAAGGAATATTGGGAAAATCATCAGTGCGAATTATCCTGCAACCGGGGGGCCAGTTCAAGTTTCCCATCCAAAGGTCCTGCCCTGCATGTGTAGCGTGGAGTATTAGACGGTGCTCTGGTACTCTGCGTGCTGGCGCCTCCTGGATCTTACGGTGGTGCAAATGTCCAACAGTTCGAGGCGCGGAAGTATTTTATCACGAGAGAGAAGTTGACCCACCCTTCGCCAAAACCTGCCGGTATTTCGTAACAACCCAGTATAGCAACACCCTCTAGACGTGTGAAGGTTTTGGATGAACCCTAACGTACGTTCACGCTGATTGCCCTTCTGTTGGCTTGAGTGGCCACTTCGTCACCGCCGGGTTGGTCAGAACCTCGATGTAGAATGCAGGCCTCGACCTTCGGATCTTATCCCGATGTCGAATCTAATACGGACGGAAAGGTTCACTTCCGACGCGCAAACCCAACAGATTCCCGTGTATTGGGCAGTTTCCACCAGGACAGAGAGTCCATAACAGACGGCGACGGCCCCAACCCAGCAGCGAGCGAACAGAGAGGTACACTCAATGTCCCAGAAGAGGGACGACCCGGAGGGAACGTTGAGATCGTTTGATAGACTGCTGAAGAAATCGCCGGAGATAGATGGCTCGCACGGCCCCGGGAAATGGTTTGCAGACTCGGAGGTTATGGTGTGAGGGTTCCTCTGAGTCTCTGTCTGTGTGTGACATCTGACAGAGACTGTGTGGGACGTGCGTGCAATATTCTGTGTACCACGGAAATCTTAGTCCCGGTAAAGAAGAACTCTAACTCCAGAAAATATAGGAAATGCGATGGTCGAGAACACATGCTTGTGGAGACTAATAGTGTCCGAGGAACCAGCCAAGCGCAGTGTCGGCGGACCACGCCTTGACCTCGAGTGGCTGCAACGATTTGTTCCGTGATAGTTGGATGTCAGCCTGGACCGGAGGGCAAAAGCTTGGTGGAAAAAATGAGTTCCGATTCAAAGACATCAACTATACAGATGTATGTAGAGGTAGTCGTCCGCAAACAAATGCCGCTAGCAAGGTTCGTGCAGATAAAGTCGGCGCTTCTCTAGCCCGCCAGCGTAACGGTACTGGGTGCGCGGCCAATCGGTGAAGTTGACACGTCGGACGAGACTGCGGCCCGCCAGCTCCCCGTTGTCGAAAGACGGGTGTCAATCACGTCGCTAGGTTCACCTCGCGTTCCCCCATGTGCCCTCCTCCCTTCTACACTGCGTCCTCCCAGCCTCTGAACTCAAGCCCAGACTCCAGCCAAGGGAGGATCAAGAAATCGGAGAAAACCTCTATGGATAGCAGTCCCAACTCCCGATGTCAAATTCGTTCTCTCTACAGAACGTCACAGTATTATGGAGGCGTAGGGAGGCGGCGATGTATAGACATGGCATGCTGAAGGCCCTGAGGTGGTATATCATCTCAAGCGCTCAGCCATTACGTTACCGTCCCCAGTATCCGCGCCAACTCTGTCGGAAAAACTGCACGTGAGTTATAATTGACTACGATGATACATTTTGATTACAATCTGTTATAATTCGTTCATAATCATCAAAATTGGCTTATAATTCCGTTTTAATACGTTATAATTCCATTATAATACGTTATAATGTGTTATAATCCCACGCTTGTCTAATAATTTCCCTGGGATTTTTCCGACATCGGTCTCGTGGCTGCGTCCAACTTCGTGGCCTTTGCATTGCAGACGAGATCTGCTCATCTCTCCAACTACCCAAGCACTCGCATCCACAAACTGCCCCAGACGAACCCATGTTTAAAAAACGACGTTTGACAAATCCCCGAGCCTCTGGAAGTGACACTGATCCGAATCCATGTGAGCCGATTCAACGCCTTCCACCGAGTGAAATCTTTGACCGTTCGAATCTCGCAGCAAAGAGACAGAGAGTTGTTGATCTCGCAAAGATCCTGCTCGATGTTGCGAAAGAGTCCTCCGATTGGTTCCCTCCCCTCAAGTCCGCCCTTGGTGGAGTCAGCGCGCTCATCAAGCATTACGAGGTATTGGTCGAGCTGGTAGCTCGTCGCACACAACTGACACGGACGTTCGCAGCAATTCGAAGATCTCAAGGAGAGGATAGCAGACCTCAAACCCCGGTTGGACAGGTTCAAACAATGCGTCACCACGACAGCTATCGATGGAGACCCTGGAGAGACGGAACGACGCAAAGAACTGATCAGGTACGCTCGCCGATTGCTCGCATCGTGACACCTGCCAACAGCCTTCGCAGCGTGCTGGAAGAGATCGAGAAACGATCCAATGAATTGTTAGAAAAAGGCAAGGCGGCTCGGTTCGTAGATAAGGGGAGGGATTCCGGAGAGGTGGTGAAGAACTCCGGGACGCCATTACCCGCTATCAAGTGAGCAAGGACTTATTTGTTTTCATCGAGTACAGCTTACGCTGAAGGACAGGTTTCGCAACAGCAAGCGATTTACGACCAAATCGCGAACCTCACTGTGAGAAATTTCCGGCTTGTCTTTATCTTTACACTGACGATCAGTCCAATCATCAAGTCTTCTTTCAACACCCTCTTGAGTCTTCACGAGGTGACGCGGGTTAATGAGCCCGTCGTGATATTCATTGACCCTTTGACAGAAATCCGCGTCGTTGAAGAACAAGCTGGATTCCACTATGGCGCGGCTGGATCGGCTGCACTTACAGGGCGACAACGACGAACTTCGGGATGGGGACGGAGGCGAACAACGGGCGAAGTTGTTCAAGTGGGTGTTCGGAGTCAACTATAACCTATCATTGCGCTCATTTCTACCAGCACTCTAAGGGTGCTCAGGGATACTGGCAACGCGCTATACGACCGCATCAACACGGAGGCCTACGAGGAATATCAAGGCGATATCCAGGCTGTGTCCGAAATCGCAGATGACATCCGTGATGCGCTCCTTGACTATCAGGTTTGTAACGACAGACCGTATGCGGCTGGGGTGCGACTAAATCGGAACGTTTGTATAGATGGCACAGCAACGAGCGATATACGACCAGAACTGCAAGCTGATTGTGAGTCGAATAATCTACCCACCAAGGGTATATCTGACGTTGATGGTGGCTTTTAGGATACCGGTTCGGTCCTTCTGTGCTTCCCCTCGAACCCTGCTTACCTGTGCGTCACACAGCGGACCTATCGGTTCTTAACGCCTGCCGCCGCGCACAAGGAGCAGAGCACAGCCATGGTGGTAGACGCGGCTGTCTCAAGGGGACACGAGAGACTGTGCTGAATGAGATCGAGTCATGGGCAAAAGACTTCAAGCAGTCTCCTGTCTTCTGGCTAAATGGGCTCGCCGGGACCGGCAAGTCCACGGTCGCCCAGATGGTCAGCGAGCGGGCGTTTGCTGACGGACAGCTCGGAGCGTCATTCTTCTGTTCACGAGATTTCGAGGACCGCAGCAACCTGCACTTCATCTTCCCCACCCTCGCCTTCCAGCTGGCACACAAATTCCCGAGATTCCGATCCGCTCTTGTTCCCCTCCTTCAATCGGATCCAGATGTCGTGCACGAGTCGCTCTACAGGCAGATGGAGAAGCTCATAGTCGAGTCATTGAGATCGGCAGATGTTCCAACAATCATCGTGATTGATGCTCTCGACGAATGCAAGGACGAGGAACCATCGTCTGCAATTCTCTCCGTCTTGGCTCGGTTTGTCGAACAGATACCGAAGGTCAAATTTTTCATCACCGGGAGGCCCGAGCCACGGATCAGGACCGGATTTCGTCTCCCCATACTCGTAAAATCGACCTCAGTCTTCGTCTTACACGATGTCGACCCCCCTCTGATCAACAATGACATTCGGCTGTTCCTGGAACATGAACTTTCTGAACTCGCGACACGGCGTCGGTTAGGGAGGTGGCCTAGTGACGAACAGGTCAACTTACTGTGCAGCAGAGCGGCTGGACTATTTGTCTATGCTGTCGCAACTGTCAAGTTTCTGGATAGCAATATTCATCTCCCTGAGCATCGATTGGATGCTATTGCAAAGCTTCCAGAATGTACAGCTCCCGAAGGGAAGACGCGGTTCAACCCCAAGACGACTCTTGACTCTTTATACGTGTCAATCCTCCAGACAGCGTTCTGCGAGGGAGACCCCGAGGTGTATTCTAGGGTCAGGTCTGCTCTCGGTGCCGTCGTCCTCCTTGTCAATCCCCTTCCGCCATCTGCGATCGCCAAATTGTCAGCCTGGACCCTAGGGAGGTCATACTGTTCCTCACGTTGGTTCAATCACTGCTAGCCCTCGGTGAGGATTTCACCCAGCCCGTGAAGCCTTTCCACAAGTCATTCCCCGACTTCATCACCGATCCATCCCGCTGCACCGACACAAGATTTTACATCTCACCCAAAAGCCTGCACCTCGAATTTTTCATGGGCTGCCTGAGAATGATGAACGACGGGTTGGAACAGAACCTCCTATCACTCCCCGATTACGTCCTGAACTCAGAGGTCATGGATCTCGAGACGAGAATCGACGATCGGATCAGCATCGCCCTTCGATATGCCTGTCTGTCCTGGCACAACCATCTCACCGAGATCGAAGGAGATATCAGCGGTACTATCTCCTATCTACGGATTTTCCTGGAGGAGAAGTTCCTGGCGTGGTTGGAGGCGGTTAGTGCCATTGGGGCTGTAGGGGGAGCTGCTGTTGGACTCGAAAGGTTGGTGTTCTGGTTACAGGAGGTTCGTTTCCGTCCTTCTCTATAGCATCACCCTATAATAATGTGCCATGAATCAGGTTGTCAAACACGAGCAGCTTCTCGACACAGCCAAAGACTACTTCCGGTTTGTGACGAATTTTTTCGAGGTCATCAAAGTCTCGGCTACCCATATCTATCACTCCGCGTTGGAGCTATGCCCCACGTCGTCAATTATCCGAAAGCTGTATTACCATCGCCGCGTCACTCGCTTACCAAGAGTGGTTATTGGAACCCCGGAATCATGGGCCCAGACTATAGCTATTTCTGGCAAGGAGGAATACGACGGATCCCCGATCTGGTCACCGTGTGGTCGATTCGTTGCCGCTCAGACGATACGAGCTGTGGAGATCCGGAACCAACTCACCCTGGAATTGATCACCGTCCTCCAGCCCCCCGAACCGATCCCTCGTCTCACGGGTCCGCTTGCATATTCGCCGGACGGGCGTTCGATCGCCTGCGCCTCCAATATTGCCATCATAATCTGGGACATCCAGACGGGTGGGGTGGCCAAAGAAATCAGATGTAGTGCCAACAATATCTCACTGGTATGGTCATTGAACGGAGGGTCAATTTGTACCATCAACTCCGAGGACCGGGCGACCTTCACTGTGCACACATACTGTGTTTCCTCGGGCACGCCATTGTCCCCTGGCATGCTCCGGTCGGGACGCAACCCACACCTCTGGACGGTTGATAGATCTTTCCGGGTTATGACGACAGCGTGTAGTGGAGATCGTATCAAGACCATCGACATCTTCGAGGTCGGATCCACTCTGACCAAGATCCAATTGTTTTCCCCTCGCTTGTCCGACGCCGTGCGCGGCATGTCCTTCTCCCCAACCACTCACCGTATTTCCGTTTCTGGCAACAATACACTCTCTATCTCCGACATCCGGAGCTCAGGGGAGTTGCTACGTATGGGGGGCTACTTCGTTTCCCAATGTTTCTCTCCGGACGGGAGTCTCTTCGCAGCTTCCCAGGATAACACTGTGTGTGTCTGGAAGTATGATTCCGGTCATTACGCCCCGTGTGGGAAATTCGAGTGTCGGGGCTTGTATGATCCTCCTCTTCAATTATCGCCAACTTTGCCGTCAATCCTGGGCCATTCCGAGGATATTCTCCAGGTGTTGCGTTTACACGAACTTCCTACCACCCCCGAGACCCATCCTCGCCGGTGTGTGGGGCTCTCTCGTTCTGGCACTCCCGCCGCAACTGCCCACAGGATGGAAAGCGCCGTCACAACCACCGACATCCTTGCACAAACCCCTCCCCAGTTCATTGACACGCATGTGGCAATAGAGATCTTGTTTCTCGCTGGCAACGTTCTCTTGGTAGTGGGTTCAGGACAAGTCGTAGCTTGGTTGCTTACAGAGGAGGGGCTGGTGGACGGTGTTATTGGCGACAGGAGGGTTGGCCATGGAGATAGCATTTGGACCATATGGTTCCGGTCCGAGTACACGTTCCAGGTTGAGGGTCAAGTTGGAGCCATTAGGATAGACGGAGATGCGCTACACGTCTACCATACAGGTACTGGGGAGGTTCTCCATCCTACTCAAGAACCTCGGGGTTTTCGCGGCAACTGGGATCGCCTCGACTACGTGAATTTTAGTCGGAACCAGCTCCATTTCCACAATTTCTCTCAGTGGAATGCACCCTTCGAAGACAGATGGCAAACTTCACCAGCCACGGTGCGAGATGGGTGGGTAAAGGATGCCGAAGGGAAACACCGATTGTGGATTCCTGTCGAGTGGGGGACGGACTGGGATCCCGAGGACTGGCGCCACGATGTTACGATACAGTTCAGCTATTTAGGAGATGGACCCGTTCTTGTCAAGTTCTAGCTGGAGTCCCTCCATCTTCGAAATGCAGCGCACGGTGAATGTTGACCTCTTGTGCCTTCTCATTATCATGGTCTCGTTTGATTATATTCCCCTTTGGTCAGACCATTCTGTTTGTATCGTAGTTGTATCGTATGATAGCTCACTATGTTTATTTGTTTAGTACTTGAGCAATACTACGAGAGACACTGTCGAGTGACTGATTCCTCTGGGCAACGTGATAGTATCACAAACGCAACTTGCCTATGACACGCACAGCGAGAGTCCTGGTAGCCCACTCAGGCGAGATGAGCGGTGGTTGGATAAGTCGTGTGTTCCACCCGAATCCCCCAGCTTGCATCAGGGGGGCGTAGACGGTGGTTCGGGCTGCGGCTGAAAGGAGTTTCTCATATTCCGAAAGATCTGCTTTCGGCAAGTGACGTTGACATTGAATCTGCTCTGTAAATCACTCGCTCGCGCACAATCATCAGGTCACGCTGCCAGGTGACTCCCTGAGGGCCCCGTTTCCCGTTTACCGACATGGGGAAGGCTTCCTTGCGACTCCGCTGTGAGCTTTTTTCGGGCTTCAGTTTCTTCATGGAACTTCCTTTAACTCTCCGCTCACTGGGGAGATTTGTCGCGGTGGTGACTTCGTTGGAGCAAGGTTGCACAGGTGGGGGGTTTGCGGGAGTGGAAACTCTTTCGTTCGGGTCGATTGAACCCCATTTGTCATTGTTAAAGCTGTGTGACCAGTCCCTCATACCAACAACGTGATCAGGTATCGAGGGGCTGGTCACCAGTCTAGGTCTCATACCCGGGCTTTGCGTGCGTCACCCATGATCTTCTGTACGCCACAGTCATTAAGTCACCTCGGTGGCGCGTGGAACGCTATCTCTGACTAGGTTAGAGCTGTGGTTTGGTGGATTCGATGTACCTCCATCCATTGGTTGGGTGGGTTCGTCGGGATTGCCAAGCGTACAACCACTACTCTTCGTTAGTGGACAGTCACTCTTTGATCTGATTCCAGGGTGCCTCTCCTTCCTTGATTCACTCGTATATTTTCTGTTCGGAGTTCTTCGCATTCACAGTAGCGAGATCCGAGGCCTGTACCTCTGGCCAGCGAGGAAATTAGTCTACTATTGAACGGCTCGCCTTCCAGAGGGTAGAATCCTTCAAGTAACCATAGAGATCTGGGCAGGTGTCATGGGGTTGCTCGAGGATTTTCGCCCCATAAAACCCCGAATCTGCCTGAAACGGAAGAATGCGCATACGACGGGGAACTTTAGGGTGAAGGTAAGCGATAATGCAAAGCGTCGTTCGAGACCGGTAAGCTTCACGCTCGATCCAAGGGTCATTAGCGGGCACGATCGCCAATCCCTTTTGTTTTGGTGATAAATACCTCGTCGCAACGATCCTCCGGTAGTCGAGGGTAAGGGGTTAAATGCGTAGCAAACAAACAGCCTGCATCTGTGAGCCGGTCCTTCTCACAACTCGACTCTGCGGTTATTAAGTTCGACTTCGCAATTCCCAGGAAATGGCACGGTTGGGATAGTTCAAGATCTTCGGTTAAAAAACGAAAGATGAGAGTGAAAGAATGGAGTGGCGAACGTGTTCCTCCCCAACGCCGAGTACGCGGGTGATACAAGGCCGTGATTTTTTTCAAAGCTTCCATCGCTGCGCCCGGGTATCGATATCGGTGCTGGCGCGTTTTTCCAGAAAAGTACGGGTTGAGCGGGCAGTGCCACTGGATGATACAAACCCACGACAGAGTGCAACGGCGGTCGGATGACAACCAACAGG
>Ga0307515_10015632_pt1 | contig 13966 bp, 15 predicted proteins | sample 17_EM_MG_FD_194513 | JGI IMG/M metagenome (GOLD analysis project Ga0307515, IMG submission 194513) | Populus trichocarpa ectomycorrhiza microbial communities from riparian zone in the Pacific Northwest, United States - 17_EM | ecosystem: Host-associated > Plants > Roots > Unclassified | place... | reverse complement strand
CCCCCCCCCCCCCCCCCCCCCCCGGCAATGTAAGGGATATTATTGCGGACACCTCGGGTTGCCCTTAGGACAACCCCCGGACGCCCCTTGGATAGTCGCCGGTCACGTGCCGAAGGCACGTGCCCGTAGTATATAGTCTCTACGATCCCAGAGGCCTTACCTCCTCAAGGATTCGTCTCTCTCACCAATCTATCCTGTTCCAATCATGTCCTTATAGCCCCCTGTCTACAAGATCCCCTCACACTAAAATAGCAGATATAGCTAGTATAGCGATATTACTAGCCGCGTATACGCACGACTTGTAGATAAACGTATACGCGCGTAATCAGAAGCTCCTCTACCGCGGTAAGTATAGGTAGGAAGCTAGGAACAGGCCCCAGATTAAGCCCATTACTTTCACTAAATAGGGAAAAAAGGGTTAGATTCTTAAGGGCGTCCTTAATACAGGCTTTATATATACCTATATTATCACCCTCTATAGCTAGGCCCATTTAAAACTACCGCTCCCTATAACAACTACACGTCTCTATATATTTAGCCTATAGTATACTTTTAAACTTCTTAATTCGCTCCTAATTGACATCTAAAATAGGTAGTAGTATAGCCATAGTCGGAGCTTACCGCAAGGAAGGTGGTATTAGTAGTAGAGTAGGTATTAACAGTAGGGTAGGTATTAGCAGTAGGGTAGGTATTGGCAGTAGAGTAGATATAGGAGCCAGCCCTAGCAAGGATGTATTTAAACCATCTCTTCTACTATACGGAGCTTTATCTATGGTATATAGCGGAGGAGTAGGCGAGTAAGCTTTACCCCGCTAATTAAGAATATAATACTCCCGTTATATTACCCTAATTGTCTTTTGCCGTTAAGCAATTTTAGGGGTATCTTAACTATTCTAGCCGTAAGGCAGGAAGGCGTTCTTGGTATCGTTTTTAGGTAGAGTAATTTGCTAGCGCCTTATAGGACGATTCTTAGTAATAGAACCTAACTCTATAAGAGCTCCCCGCTTATATTTAGAGGCCTAGAAAGGTAAGTAGAAGTAGAAGTAATATATAGGGAAAACACGCCTTTAACCAACATAACTAGCACAGCTTTAAAATCTTCTTTAAAGGGCCGTCTTTAACAAAGTTAAGGCGGGGCTTATAGATATAACACTTGCTATACTTAATTATAGTAGGATCTGCCATATCTATAAGATATATAGTAGTATAATAGAAGTGTTAATAAAAAGGAAGGCGCAATACTAGGATATTTTAACGTTCATAATATTTTAATGTTTGTTATGTGGATTCTGCCATAACTTACCGCGCGCACTTTTTTCTAACCAATCAGAAGCCAGCTCTCCAACCAATCATAAGCAAGCTTGGCGGGGTTTAAAATCCAGGACCCGAAAGTAATAGACCACTCGTAAACTCGGGTCAATAAGGCAAGATCCAGCTGAAAAAAAGCATGCCGTATTCATCATGAATTATATAAATGACCGCAACCGTCGCTGTTCTTGCTTTCGCAGTTCCCTAAGTTTCTTATATATTAGCGAGTTTCAGCAGTCTCTCAACTCCAAGCTATTCGCCGAAATTATTACATAGCCACTATTTTTTAATCGCAATGGTCAAATCTATCCCTTCGCCGCCAGGGCTTCCTCTCATCGGAAATCTACTAGATGTCAAGGATGAGGTACCAACACGAGCTCTGGAGAAACTCGTAGACAAATATGGTCCTATTTTCAAACTTAGGTTGAAAGGGGTCGACCGAATCATCATCGCTGATTACGATCTGTTCGAGGAGATGTGCGATGAGACGAGATTCTGCAAGGTCACCCCTCCAGGCCTGGCTGCTTTGAAAGATGCCGGTTCTGGTCCGCAAGGCCTGTTTACCGCACCTCATGAGAAAGATCCCGATTGGGGCCAGGCGCACAGAATTCTTATGCCAGCCTTTGGCCCCCTCTCCGTGCGCGCAATGTTTGATGGTGAGATACCAACTCTAGCAGAGGATGCCAGGAAATGCCTTTCGAATATATATAGGCTGCTAACTGTAACTAGAAATGTATGATATTGCCAACCAGCTTGTGCTTCTGTGGGCTAGAAGAGGACCAGACTACAAGATTGCGGTAACGGATGACTTCACGCGCTTAACGCTCGACACCATTGCTCTGTGCGCCATGGACTTTCGATTCAATTCCTTTTACCAGGATGAAATGCATCCATTTGTTGCTGCCATGAACACCACACTGGGCGCAGGGTCATCTCGAGCGCGCATTCCCGGCATCGTACAAAAGTTCATGTTTTCCGCAAACGAGCAGCTTCGAGCAAGCAGCCAGTACCAGAAAGATATCGCGGCACAGCTTGTTCAGCACCGGAGGGATCACGCTACCGAGAAAAAAGACTTGCTGAATGCCATGATATATGGAAAGGATCCAAAAACTGGAGAGACTATGAGGGACGAATTAATTGCAGCCAATATGATCACGTTCTTAATTGCTGGTAGGTACGAATTACCTCACGGACCGTAGAGCATTGCTGATTTTGGTTAGGACATGAAACGACATCCGGCTTATTATCATTCGCCTTTCTAAACCTACTCAAGAACCCTGACACGTATTTCAAGGCACAGCAGGAAGTTGACAGGGTCGTTGGTAAGAGTAAACTGACCGTGGATCACCTCAAGGATTTGAAATACATCAACGCGGTCTTGCGGGAAACCTTACGTCTCACACCTACTGCTCCAGCATATGCGCGACGAGTGCGAGACGAAAACAAGGAACATCCTCCCACCCTCGGCAAAGGCGAGTATGTGCTTGAAAGAGATTGGACCATTCTATGCTTGGTTAGCAAGATCCAAAAGGACCCGAAGGTTTACGGAGAAGATGCAAACGATTTTCGGCCAGGAAGGATGTTGGATGAAGAATTTGAGAAGCTTCCTAAGGCCGCATGGAAGGTTCGTATAACAGTCTCCCAGTTTTGTAAATCAACGCTTATGTATTGCAGCCATTCGGAACGGGTATACGAGCATGCATCGGCCGCCCTTTTGCCTGGCAAGAGGCATTACTTGTCACAGCGTTGCTACTTCAGAATTTCAACTTCAGGCTGGATGATCCCAGCTACGAGATGCAAATCAAAGCTAACCTAACGATTAAACCCCGGGATTTCTACATGAGGGCCTCGCTTCGAAGTGGCATTACACCAACAACGCTTCAAGCATCCCTCGTTGCACCGATGGGCGGGCTTAAGGTTTCGAACGCGAATGCACCGGCTTCTAAGAGCGGACATACACAGCGGAGAGGGAATCGAATGACCGTACTGTATGGGTCAAATACCGGAACTTGCCAAGCCCTGTCCCAAAAGGTGGCTTCGGACGCCCGACAACACGGATACGAAGCCTCGATTGCGGAAATGGACTCTGCAGTAGACAAACTCCCAAAGCAAGAGCCGGTTATATTTGTAACAGCATCGTACGAGGGGCAGCCGACGGATAACGCAGCTTATTTTGTTGCCTGGCTGCAGTCATTAAAAGACGAGAAAGCCCTTGACGGAGTTAATTTCGCCGTCTTCGGGTGTGGTCACAGTATGTGATATCCAACTATTTTCGACGATACCCTTGAACGTAACTGACCGCAAATAGGTGATTGGGCTGCCACTTTCCAGCGAATTCCTAAGCTAGTGGAGACTACCCTTGAGGGCCTTGGGGCCAAGAAGTTCGCGGATCGCGGATCCTCGGACGCTGCTCAGGGTGATATGTTCAGTGACTTTGATACCTGGGCTGATCAAGTCTTTTGGCCGTCAGTGGTCTCCAACCTTGGCGTTAAATCGGCCGACAGCGCCCCAGCCCCGGCTGAAATGAAAGTCGAGATGGAAATTTCCACCAAAAGCCGGGCTGTGCAGCTCCAGCAGGACGTCCAGCAAGGCACGATCACGGTAGCCAAGGTTTTAACAGCTCCTGGCGAACTTCAGAAGCGGCATCTCGAGATCAAGCTCCCCGAAGACATGGAATACGAAACCGGGGACTATCTAGCCGTATTACCGCTGAATCCTGACGACAGTGTCCGAAGGGTGCTGGCTAAATTTTCTCTGCCTTGGGATGCCACGGTGACCATCAAATCCGGCGGTCCAGTAAATCTCCCAGACAACAAGCCAGTTTCAGCATTCGATTTGCTGAAAGGCTACGTTGAACTCTCCGTCCCTGTAACCAAAAAGGTACGTCCGCTCCCTATCCCCCCACCTTCTCAGAATCTCAGCAAGTCCCGCAACTCACTCTCCCAACTACAGAACCTCCAAGCCTGTCTCACCCACGCAAACTCCCCCGCCACGACCGCCGCCCTCGCCGACCACTCGGGCCCCGCCTACCACGAAAAAATTGTCGTCTCCCGCCTCAGCCTCCTCGACATCCTCGAGCGCCACCCCGACATCTCCCTCCCCTTCAGCTCCTTCCTCGCGATGCTCCCGCCCATGCGGCCCCGGCACTACTCCATCTCGTCGTCCCCGCTGCACAACGCAGCCGTCTGCAGCCTCACCTACGGTGTCATCGACGCCGCCTCGCTCTCCGGCCACGGCCGCTTCGTCGGCGTCACCGGCAGCTACCTCAGCAGCCTGCACGCAGGCGACCAGACGCAGGTCTCGGTGCGCAAGTCGAACAAGCTGTTCCACCTGCCGCCGGACGCGGCCAACACGCCGCTGATCATGTTCGCCGCGGGCACGGGCCTCGCGCCCTTCCGCGGCTTCGTCCAGGAGCGCGCGACCCAGCTCGCCGCCGGCCGCGCCCTCGCGCCCGCTCTGCTCTTCCTCGGCTGCCGCTCCGCGACCGCGGATCGCCTCTATGCGCGCGAGATGGATGAGTGGGCGGGCCTGGGCGCTGTCGATGTGCGCTATGCGTTCAGTCGCGAGCCGGAGCGCTCGGCCGGGTGCAAGTACGTCCAGGAGCGCATGCTGCGGGACCGTCAGGATATCTTCGATCTATGGGATCGCGGCGGGAAGGTGTTTTTGTGCGGGGGCCCTGGGATGGTGGAGGGGGTTAGGGCGGCGGCGAAGGAGATGGTTAGCCAGAGAGCGAAGGATCGGGGGCTTGATGGGACGGAGGAGCGGGCGGAGAAGTGGTTGAAGGGGATGCGGAATGAGCGGATTGTGGTGGATGTGTTTGCTTAGGGGGGAGTAGCGGTGAGGATGAAATTTTGAGTGGTTGGGTTGGAACTTAGGCGATTTTTAAGTTAGAGGAAGGGATTATTTGGTGTGGGGCTTCTCGCGTTTTAGTATTTGCGGATTTGTGTCGAAGGCCTTGTTTTAAGATATCAGTATGTTTGGTTCTGAAGTACTTCAACTCTTATCCAAAACCCATATAGCATAACAAGAACCAAACGAATAGCCCCTCATGTTTATGCCTTTATCAATGGCGCATGGGATAAAATTAATAGAATAATCGAGAAGCAATATTGCAATTAAAGGCCGTATAGGTAAATCTAATTGAGCCAATGAAAAAGACGAAACGGATTTGGATGAGAAGCGGCCACAAAACAGGGGCTTAGGAAATGGGAGAGCTCCTATCCCATGAGTTCCAAGTAATCAGGAAGCACAAGCATTGTATAATGAACTACCCACTTGCTCGCTCGCTGAGTAACTTCTTCGATCCGGGCCAATAGGCTTGAGAGGAGCATGATCTCCCCAACCCAAAACTAGCCCAGCCTGAATAGCGTATCCTCATCACAATCCAAACTGGCCCTCAACCTCCCTCCTCCTCTTCTCCCTCTCCGCCTCCCGCTCCATTTCCTCCTTCCTTCGCACAGCCTCTTCACCCATCCCCTTCTCGCCCTTCAACCGCTGCCTCGCCTCGTACATCGCCCGTCCTTTCATGATCCGCTCCACAATGTGCCCAGCGTTCACATTCTGGAATTCGTGGTTCGCGATCTCGCGGTAGATACCCATAGCTTTGGCTGGCGCGTAGGGATCATAGGTCAGGGGCATGAAGGAGGTGACGCCGTGGTAGACAGCGTTGGGGGTTCCATAGGGCAGGGTGACAAGGAAGGCATGGGAAAGGGAGAATGGCGTGCCGAAGATAACGGTGTGAACGTACTATCAACAAAGTTAACTGTCTGAAGCGACTTGACACATTTGGGAGAGGTGAGGTACCTTGCATTGCAGCACGCAGAGCCCACGCTCGAAGATGTTCATGATCGGGTAGTTTATGCCTTTCCAGTGGTTGATAACATCATCGTCGTGGATGCCGGCAATGAGGAAGACAGGGCCGTAATCCGACCCGGTTTGTGCTATTCTCTCTGCCTTGGCTTCTTCGGTGTACCAGCCGCGTTGGCGTCCTGCTTCCTCCTCGGCTTCTGTAACCAGGCGCAGAAACTCAATGTGGCCAGACGAGAAGAGGTCGAAGCCACCGTCGACGTAGACAACGGATTGGCCAGGCCTAGCGCCAGTGCCGGAGGCGAGCTGCGCGAAGGTGCCCTTTTCTTCCTTCACAGGGTTAGAGCCGGAGCGGTGGTGGCCGTGGCTATGGCCGTGGCTATGGCGACGATTGTGGGAAGATGTCTGCGTGGTTCTGCGCTCTTTGGCTGACCTCGAGGCGTGCCAGTACCACACTTCCGAGCCGGGAGCGAGGCCGGTAGAATCCGTGGCATAGTCCTTGATCCGCTGCTTCATGGCTTCGCCAGTCTTCTTACGCTCTTCCTCGCTGCCGGGTCCCTCTTCTCCAGCGAGCATCTTCTCGAGGGAGTGTATAAAGTGCGTTTTGGTGCATAATAGCATTCGTCCCACAAGGTCGGTAGTCGATATGCCGGGCGTACGCTTCACAACCTTGAAGCGGTCAGCTGCTTTGACAAAGCGATAGCAGTCTTCGCCGCTGCTGTCAGAGGTAATGTCATCGCCGTGAACGACGTATTGGCAGCCATAATGGGATATCCAGGGGAGGGAGGTAACGTAGGGAGCGTGAGAGATAGATTTGGTGACCCAGCGGCAAGCTTCAACGGCATTAACTCTGTGATCCCAAAGTCAGCAATGTTAATGTTTCAAGGCCGTGCGGAATATAATATGCTAACCGTTCCTTCAGCGTCATGACCGTGGGCCCTTTGTTCTCGAGGATTGCTTCATCCGAGTGGATGCCGACGAGCAGTTCCGTGCCCAGTTGGCGAGCTTGCAGCATCGCTCCGGCATGGCCTGCGATAGCAGCGTGTCAGTATACCTCATGTTTGGAGGTTTTTGTCGTGGTAAGACTGGTATTACCGTGATGACTAAAGTCAAAGCACCCATCGATCCATATGCGGTCGTTGGAGACTTCCACGTCTTCCTGGGGGTCAACGGGCCATTGACCGGGTGAAGGGATCCACTCTCCCTACGCACAAGTGTCAACGTCCCAATACCAGAGATGTCGTCGACGGGCGCCCGAGGTGGCGGAGGTACCTTTGCACTCTGTCTGCGGAGCATCGCTGCGGGAATTGTTTGGAGGGACACTGGGCGGTGAGGTGATATATCAGAGGTTGCTTGGACGGCAGCGAGGATGTCCTTGGTGCATTCAAAGGCTGAGGTGGGAGAGCGTCAGAGAAAATTCTCCGTTCGCGATGTCATAGGCAGAGTGTCAGGCGGTGTTGGGGCGATGCGGCAGTCGATCAGCGTCTTGTCCAACCTCAACACGTGGAGGACGTCGCACTGCGGGCTGCTTCCTGGACAGAAACGGCTGCAAAGGGCGACAAGGGTGCATGTTGGAGCGGGGCAGCCGTTGCGACGCGCACAAGGGCTTCACCTCGGCCTTCAAGGGTTCGCCGGGGGCTTTCCTCGTTCATGCATCATGGCCAAAAGGCGCTCTTCAGCAGCGCATGGTTCCAGCTGTCGCGCGCTTTGCTGTTTAGGCCTAACTGGAATGATAGGAGAATTGCAAATTCAGCGACCACTACTTTATTGGGCCCGCGCCCGTCAGCCCTCAACCTCAATTGCTGCCACCATCTCCCCCATCGCCATCGTCTCCATCCCCAAGCCTATCCCTGCAGCGGTAGCTGGCGCCCTTCAGCCCCTACACGCTCCGTCCTGCCACTTGTCAGAAGCCCCTGGCCGCTGTCGCAGAAGCGGAAGCTAGCTGAAGACAGCCAAGAGGGATCATGCCAGACTCGACCTCTTCGCAGCACCTGCATGGCGGCGGGATTTTCGCAAGGAAGGGTTCCCTCTTCGGCGGAGCTCGAAATAAGGGGACGACCTCCACGAATTCCACCCCCTCCACGCAACCCACGCAATCTGCGCAACCTGTGCAACCTGCAATCCCCAAAGTGAATCCCACCACCACCGCTCCAATTCTAAATAACGGGCACGCTAGCAACGCCTCATTCTCTCCTCCTCGACGCAAGCCTGCTTCTTCGCGTCACAGCTTATCCTCTTCGGTGACGGACTTCGGCTCGAGTTTACGGCGATCCGCCTCCCTACGCACCTCCTCGACCTCCTCGTCTTCCCATAAGAAGACCTCCTCCACCGCCACCCTGGCACTCTCCTTCTCCCCCGAAAAGGGTCCCGCCTCAAATGCCTCCAGACCCTCCCTCTCCATCGCCACATTCTCAAGGAGGCAGAAGTCGGCGGAAAACATGAAGCCCCCTGAAGGCGGAGGGGGAGGACCAGCTGCCTTCTCCAAAGCTCCGCTCTCGGCAGTAGAACCACCCAAAACGCCATTCGGCATGTCTGTACCGCTGAGATACCCTCCGTCTCAGAAGCAGCTTCAAGCTCAACAAATCAATTATGGCCAGTTCTCCGGCACTCTGGGCCCTCCTGCTCCAATTGCAATTGGCCCGACAGCGAGTGGGTCACACAACCCCGGTGTGGTTTTCCAGCACATACATGAAATGGCATCGAAACGGATATCAACCCTGGACTATCTCCGCAAAGCGTTAGTACACCGGCTTCACCACAACAGAATATACATACTAATCCACTGACGATAGTCATGAAGGCCGTATTTACTGGTTCAACACCCTCCTCTTCAGCAAGTCGGACCTTTCCAAACTCTCTTACTTCGATCAGCGCAAGCTCTCCCGCCGCGCGACGAACTACCTCCTCCTCGGCTTCTCGCTCCCCACCATCCTCGACCTAAACTCGCAGACCCCCATCGAGTACCTCCGCGCGCTGAACGCGCTGCTCCTAGAATTCGAAACATACCAGTCCATCCACCCACCAGATGGAAGCTCATCCTCCTCTCTTTCCCGTGGCCGAATACCGCAGATGTTCAAGCGTGCCACGCACGCCGCAGGCGGGAAGGGCCGACGCTCATCCGCAGCCACCGACCTCGGCCTTCCGGCCCCGGACCCGGCCTCCACCATCGAAGCAACCGGCCCGTCCTTCTCGTTCCCGGCGTCCGAGCATGACCTCCTTCCGGGCGAGGAGTACACACACCTGCTGACCCCCTCTCTGCCGTTCGACCCGGACTTCTTCGAGACATTCACGACGCTGTGCGACGTGCTGATCGACTGCTATACCAAGGTCATGAGCCTGATCAACTCGCCGGACGCGTGTGTTGCGGGCGTTGGAGATTTGTTCGCGAAGGCTGATGCGCGGGTGCGCAAGATCATTCTCGCGGGCGTGGTCAGGGAGTTCGAGGACGCGAGTAGGAGCGGGGCGAAGAGCGAAGTTGCCGGGGTGGGGAAGGTGGTGCTGGGCGGATTGATGTGAGCAGTGGAAATAAGTCGCTGCTGCTCTAGCATTACTTCGGTCTCGTTGGCTGGGAGGCGCTGGCCCGGGACGCTTGCTTTCGGAAATGCCTTGATATCCATGATCCAGCGCGGCGTTTCTGTATGATATTGGGTTTTAGAGGATTCAGGCGTCATGAAGACGAGCTGAGAACATTTGTGAGCATTTTCTTATGGCGATTTTGGTGGATATAAAACCGGCGTGGGAAGCGTGGTGCCGCGCGTCATGTTGGGTGGTTCACGAAATCATGTATGTTCGATACGTCGTATGTGTTCATAGTAGACATCCTAAAATAATGTGTGGATATATGATCTTTTATATGAATTCCGCATAGATATCTGTTTTGTCACTTTACGATATGCGCGGTTAAGGAACACACTTGACATTTAGTCTTCTAGTTATGCCGCCTTAAATGGCTTCAAGTACTTGAGCGTGCAAATCTCTTTGTATAACCAGCCTCGAAGATCCTCAGACGCTCGTCCAATTTCTACATAGCATAGTAAAGACTGAACAAATGGTCCTACATTTGTTGTGTGCCTCTATCAACAGTATATGAGAGTAACATACCCGAGCTTCAGCACCTAATACAGTTAAACAGTACTAGCAATATATTCATATAACGACTCATTCCATGCAGCCCCAACAAACCCGATATCCAATGGCTCCAATGACGAAAACGCCGAGAAAGAGGGGCATGGTCTTGAATATTACCTAAAGTTTCCGGTCAGCCATTCTAGCGCAGCCATTACCAGATATGGAGCTTCCGGCTAACCAAGAGGCCTTACACAGTACAGACGCTCAAAGAACGGGCTGGCTAGTCCTATTCCGCCCTAGCTGATTTCTCAGCCTTATTGTCCAGCACTTGCAGTGAAGTATTAAGTATTTCGTATGGGAATAGCCCAACAAGAGTGTATCAATAAAATGAAGCTTGCAAGATGTCTAGTGAGTTTGGCTCTTCAATTGGCAGGATAGGTAGCAGGATGCGTGCGCGATATATACCGGATAGGCATGGAAGGCGGTGCTAGAGGAAAGCCAAGGCGAGAGCAGCCACACCGTAGTTCTAGCGCCAACATGTTCCCTCCTGACTGAGATTGCCCTCCGGGTAGATTGCTCCTTGGAGAGACTGTTGTCTGCCTGGAATCCTACATTTACGCTAGTAATTGGATGAAGAACTAGGTCGGAGAACTTCCCATCCGCCGAATATGTCCAGCTACCAGGCGAATTACCCTAGGTCCGAACCGGCATTCCAGGAAATTGAGGGGCAGCATGCTGACAGTACTTGACTATTAGTGACTGGACGCCTCTACATATTGCCGTCTGGCGCCATGACTTTGCGCAAACACGATCCCTTGCGAATACCCGGAGCGTGAACCAAGAAGACGACCAGGGATGGACTCCTGTGCATCTAGCGTGCGCGTCCAAAGATTCCATGATCTTCTACAGCCATCAAGTCTGTCGCCGTAGCTCTATGCGCGGGCAAGACAAACCGCGGCGGGGAGCAATCTACTCCTATCTTGACGACAATGAAAGGGCGACTGCCATGGGTATACTAGAAATTCTACTGCAACATGCGCCCGATATCGATACGCGGTTGGGATTTTACCGGTCTCTTTTTCCTACGCCTTTGCATTGTGCGGTCAACAGTGGATGGCTTAGCCATGCGAAGGCACTCGTAGGGGCAGGAGCATCTGTGTACACAGGCCCTGACTGCTCTCCGCTCTGCTGGGCGAAAGGCGGCTCAGGTAGCAGTGATCCTGTTGCTCTGTATCTGAGAGAAAAGCTAGGTGAACGCGGCCTTGCAATGATAGAAGATGATCATGCTCGCCTTGAGCAACAACAGCGTGGAGCCGGCGGCGAGAATAAGGACGAGGTGCCTTCGAATGCGGTTGAGGAAGACGTATTCCAGTTACCCTCTAAGAAACGGCGACTGGATCTCTGGAGCATCCCCGGTGATTCCTCATATAATGAATCATTCCGAGCTGCAGTACTAGATTCGAGGGTAGAACTGGTGATGCCGGATTTCTGGAGCACCCCCGATGATTCCTCATATAATGAATCATCCCGAGCTGCAGTACCAGATTGGATGGCAGAACTGGTGACGCCAGATTTTGGGGAGAGTTCGAAATATAGAAATGTTCTCCCGCGACCAAAGCCGCACAGCATCAGCATCAATTCCGATGGGCTCTGCCAGACTTGTGCAGGCACCACGTTCAAAGAGCTTATCAGGCCCCGCGGATACATGCATTGGTCTTCATCAGATTTCTTGCGTGAGTCAGCCAGGCAGTGTGAACTCTGCAGAATCATCTACTCAGCCTTCAATGAAAATCCCAAGATTGACCCCCGTGACGATTACCAGGTCATTATTCGCATCTCAAACGGCAATAAAGGTCATGGAGGAACATGCACTGACCCTGCTGTCCTTCGTACTCTGGAATTTAGACTGTCCGCAAGCTGTTCATGTCGACCCGGTGACTATTCCCAGCGAGGAGTATCCCAGGACTTTTCCAAATGCCGTGGGTCCTGTGAACCACTCGCAGAAGTGCTTGTTAACATATACTCACAAAGTGGTGAGTGAAACGTGCTTCAAACCCTTTTAGAACTAGAACTAAATCAAGGATAGACATCACGCTCACGGTCCCTATGGAGCTTGATCCAGACAAAGATTCAACGTACGATGCCCAATGGTCAATCCAGCAAGGAGTCGACATTGATGCAGATCCGCTTTCAAGTTCGAGTATTAAGATCATTCAAAGTTGGCTCGAGACTTGCAAGGACCGCCACCAGCATTGCAGGCGAGATAGGACTTCGGAAACTGCACACACTTCTCCTGAGGAGCAGGACGTTCCGTTACCCACGAGAGTTATCGATGTGAGCAGCCCGGATGGCGAATCCATCCGTCTCCATAGAGGCACCGAACAGTTCAGTCGATATCTTGCGTTGAGCCATCGTTGGGTTGGTGGCCCAATGCCCAAATGGGTGACGACGCGTGAAACATGTGGACCAAGGCACGAATGGTTCTCTTTTAAAGAGCTACCAGCCTCAATTGTGGACGCCATCCGCGTAACGCAGAAGTTGGGACTACAATATCTCTGGGTGGATTCGCTATGCATCATCCAGGATTCACCAGGTGATTGGGAAAGTGAATCGTCACGAATGGCGAGTGTTTACGCCAATGCGCACATCACACTCTTTGCTGACTGTGGTCGCGATGATAGCCATGGTTTCCTTCTCCCTAGGAAGAGCTTTCGAAGCACGGAAGTGGTTCTTCCAACAAAGCCCGGACATTCAGTAAGACTAAATCTACGTAAATCTACTGCTACGAGTTTCAAGGCGGTTCAGTTTTCCCTGTTTCCTACCAACATCGAAACTTCGTATCTCTCTGACCGAGGATGGATCTTCCAAGAGCGTGTCCTGTCTCGTCGGATCCTCCATTTCGGAAAGGATCAAATGTTCTGGGAATGCAACGAAGGTTCCTTTGCCGAAGACGGCCATGTCGTGCTGAGGAGAGGGCTACGGGAATGCGGCCAAACGGAAGGCCCATTCTCAAAGTTGGCATATAGCGCTGTGCTAGATGCAAGTGCACCATTGTCTCAAGAAACGTTTGCCTCCCAATGGGTGCGCCTTGTGAAGTCTTACAGTACCCTAAAGCTTACTAGAGGAGAAGACAAGCTGCCCGCTCTATCTGGTCTGGCTGCTGCCTTCCATTCTCATACCGAAGATAATGAGTACATTGCCGGATTATGGAGACAAAGTCTCCCAAAACAACTGGCTTGGTCTATCACCAATAAAAAGCCAGTTAAAGCGCATAAGATCTTTCGAGAGCATGAATACGAAGATGGATCTTACGGCGGAATGATGGAGACCGATGATTCGTTTATTCATGCTAGTCAACTCTTCCCAAGACCAAAAGGTCGCAGAGCTCCAACCTTCTCTTGGGCATCTGTTGATGGAGAGATAGAGTTTCATGATCTCCCTAAGCCTTGCGTCCACATCGAATCCATCGCGCTTGACTTCCCAGCAGGGAATCGGTATGGCAGCCTGAGATCTGGCAGCCTAACCATTTCCGGGCCATTTCGTCAGGCACGGAGCTATGGGCCGCTGACGAAAGACCTTGGAAGAGGGTTTTGCTCACGTAAAGAAGGCTACATACCACTGTATCATGAAGGGTGGCCCTTTGGGTACATGTGGCCAGATTCCAAGGATGATGTTAACGTGCGCGACATTTACTGCTTCGGGCTGGGGGGGGGGGGGGGGGGGGGGAAAAAAAAATAAAAAAAAATAAATTTAAATTTTACAGGCAAAAGAAACCGCCAACATT
>Ga0307515_10015631_pt1 | contig 13967 bp, 15 predicted proteins | sample 17_EM_MG_FD_194513 | JGI IMG/M metagenome (GOLD analysis project Ga0307515, IMG submission 194513) | Populus trichocarpa ectomycorrhiza microbial communities from riparian zone in the Pacific Northwest, United States - 17_EM | ecosystem: Host-associated > Plants > Roots > Unclassified | place... | reverse complement strand
GAAAGGGTCACGCTTGAGTACTGGAGGTTAAGAATGCATTGTCAGTACAGATACGGAGGGGAGTAGCAGTGGACGGGCAAAGGTTTGGTGGGCAGTAGTGGCAAGGGTTGACGTGCTTCGCGGACACGTTCCTAGGACCAGAGTACGTTTGTGATTGGCAATGGCAGCCCAAGATTGTTGGCACCAGAGCGCCAAAGGAGCTTGGGGATGCAGAGAAAATCGACATGGTGGTCAAAACAGGCACTCACCACTTTCTTGATGACATGAGAGGGGACGGGAACGAGAGCCCAGAGTTCCTTTGCACGCATTATGGAGAAAAAACGAGGGAATGGGCTTGAAAGACGCGATGGGAAAGCGGAAAGGCCAGAGCGGAACCTCCTGGGTGCTGAAAAGGAAAGAACTAGAAGAAATAAAACAAAAAGCGAGAGCACAAGGGCTCTCTATAGTTATGGGCTGCAGGCGGTGGAACGGGAGACGGTGAAGCGAAACGCCAAAGCGTGGCGAGACATGATATCAAGCATGCGGTGTTAACGGGGGACCCATTAAACAAAGCATTGATTCCGCAGTGACACGGGGCCCGACGGACACCACGGCCACGTAGATTAAAAAGGCGGAGCTTGACCCAATTCAACATGGCGCAGACATGATCGACCGGACTGTTTCCAGTTTCTCTCTCCCACTGCCATCGTCGCGGGCATGCAAGCAGACTCAATCCTGCGTTCCTGGAGACCTCTATGCGAGGTCGTCGATCAAGATCATATGGCGCAGTGTATGGGCCGTTTCGTATGAATCATATGGTGGCATATCTAGACCATATGGTCCATAAGTTGTCGGGAGCAACGGGTTGCGGGTCGCAGGTCGCCCAGCGAGCCAGGACAGGACAGGAACCGGGACCGGAAAGTGCCTGTTCAGGAGAACTCGATCCTCTCCACTCTCCACGACACCAGCCACGAGGAAGATTCCACGACGCGATACTGTACTGCTTTTTTAACCATTTATATTTATGGAGAAGGATATTCTCACCACCAAGCCCCGCCTCGTAGACGTAGACGTGGACGCCGATCCCCATTTTACCACCCTCGTAGATGAAGGTGAAGCGACCAAACGACACTACCACGAGTTTATCTATTCACGTGTGGATCGTAGACCTCGAAGCACTTGACAGTATCACTGCTATCCAGCCTTCCAAGGTCACACTCCGACAGTTTGATCTTGCCTCTCGCCCCGCTTCCCAGGATCCTCTCTACCATGGAATCGACCTTCTCCAACCTTATTCGGTGGGCTGATTTTGTATGTTCCCCGTCGCCTTCTAATTTACTCTTCAGACGTCCGATTCAACCGACAGGGTCAACCTCATCGACAGGGTCAACCTCATACCTGACAGGGTCAACTTCACACCCGACACTCCCGAGTCACTGGCTCCAATCACGCCACAGTCCTCTTTGGGATCCTCTGCCTTGTCTAAGCTCGTTTCCCAATCCTTGATGCTCACAAGTTCCTCGTCAAGCTCGAGCGTCTTCAAAGAGCCTCAGCTTCAGAGCCGCAGGTCATCTATCTTGTCGAGGTTTCCGACCGACGTTTCGATCCAAGCTAGCTCCGCCTCAAATACCTCACATCAAAGCAAATCTCGCGTCTCTCGTCTCGAGCATGTTGTGCAGACGGCCGCTTCTGTCCGAAAAGCGGCAGAAGAAGAGACGACCAGACTAGAGGGTCTAGCTGACAAGGCTCTGATGGATGCACAGACCGAAGTGGATGCTCTCACTGAATCCGCCCAGAAACTCACCACCGAAAAACGACAACATGCTGAGCGGATACGAGCGAGGCACGAGGCTGTACTGCGGCGATCCAAGCTCGAACTGGACCAGCGTACGCGACTTGTGGATGCGAAACTACGACGAACCAAAATTGCCACCATTGAGCGTGCCGCTGCAATACGAACGCAAGCATTGAAGACCGGTGGTTCTGCGTCCTCTGAAAATAGTGCAGAGCATGAGGCAAAAAAGGTAGAGGATCGATGGCGGCATGAGTATCATCAAGCCGAACTCGAGTACGAGCAAGAGACAAGGACGATTCATCGGTCGTTCGAGCAGGGCATGAAAGAAGCAGCTGAAATTGAAGCGGAGGCTCGACTCATCCAGAAGACTACAGACCGACAGGTGCGCGATTTGCTCGAGGATGCGAAACGACGTGCGGACGAATTCAGGAAGGATGCGCGTAAGACGCGCACACGCATTACCAAGGAGGTCGATCGACTCTACCGCGAACTTGAGGCAGTACAGCGTAGCTCTGCCCAAGAGACGCCGGGAAGACGTCCGCCCACCTCGCGGTTGAAGAAGATCGTTGGAGGGGTGAGCAAGAGGATGTCGGCGATCTTTTAGAACCCTCACCAACTCTCTGTAGCTGAGAAATGGGATGAAAATTGGACTATGGGTCCCGAATTGTAGCGCACCACCAGTGTATCAGTGACCCCGTTTGTATCCATCAGTTGGTAGACGTCGCAGCCATCACAGTAATATATACAGTAGTACAACATTCCTCAGAGTTATTTCCGGCTACCCTCCACTGCCCCATCAATTCTTCATTTCTTAAACCCGACCTCGTCAGCTCGTCAGTAGTTCCATACGGCCGGCGTCAGAAGACTCAAACCCTTACAACGCGAGGGTACTGGAACGGCGTGTACCGCTTGACGAGAAGGTCCCAACGTGGGGTTGTCAAACAGTGGCACCGCACATCGAGTAGCTAATCGCGAAATAATCGTGCAGTTTCCCACACTCTGGCAACCACTATTGGAGCAAACAAACGATTCGAAGTAGTCCCAATTATAGGATGGACCACTACCGCCACACCGACGAGGAGTGGAACAACCGACGAAAGGAACGACCAAGCTGGGATACTGGCGAGGACTCGTTGCGAATGGACGACATCGGACCGGATACGAGTCAGGATAGTCATCTCCCTGCACAGGAGTACGCTGAGCACGACGACAAGCACACCCTAAACGAACAGTCAACTCTCCCGCCCAATGCTCCTTTCCGGCACAGGCTCGACTCGCAGGCATCCGACCTCGATTCTCCTGGCGAGCACGAAGACAACGAGCACCTCACGTCCAGTCGTCGCCTCTCCCGGTACGGCGCCCAGCTTAGACCGCGGCATGACCACCGGCCTTCACTGCGCGAGAGCGTCGGTAGCGGTGGGGGACGGGCCCTCAGCGCGCTTGGGAGGTCCATTCGTCGTGCTAGTGTGCGCGTCGTCAATGTTGCTGGTGTTGCTGGCGGTGGCGTACAAGCACAAAACCGCAGAAGCGAACGCGCGTTGAGCATCGTTTCTCCCTCGAGCAACCGTGATAACATTGTTTTACGCATACAAGTCCCTACTGATGCGGAGGATGGGGCGCCTCTGCCTGAGATGGGGGGTCTCCATGAACTGCGAGGACGCACACTCGCTTTCTTTGGACCTACAAATCCGCTACGCTTGGCTATGCAGAAGATGTTATTGTGGACGTAAGTATTTCCCCTGCTTTCTCAGGAGAAGGGTTTTGATTTGATGCTTTAATCAGATGGACTGAACCATTTATACTGATTTTGATATTCGCCAACGCTATCGTATTGACCATCCAATCGTCACACTCCTTCTCGAGCACCGACGTCCGCCCCACTGGGAGTGGTTACTTCCACCAATGGGAGGACTACGTCCTCTTTGGACTTTTTGTCATCTTTACACTAGAAGCTTTTGCCAGAATCATCGTTACCGGCCTGTTTGTTGATCCCGAAATACCTGTTACGTCTCTTCGAATATCCTTCAGTGGACTCACCCAGGGTAGTGTCTCCAGCCGGCTTCAGAGTATCAAACCTCGCTTTACAGAACTCCCAGAGCATCTCCGTCCGGACCCAATGCCACGGTCACCACGATCCCCCCGTTTCGGGCCAACCGAGAGATCCCCCCGTTTGTCACCCCTGCCAACGCTCTATCCCCCCGGAATGCATCTCAACCCACACGAAATGCATCCACAAGAGGGGAGTCGCACGTCCTCTATCCCTCATAACGTTACCCTGCCATTCCAACTTGCCATGCAAAAACAACGCGAGCTTGTCAAGGCCGCCCGACCGTACCTCCGCCACTCGTGGAACCGCGTCGATGCGGTTGCGATTATCTCGTTTTGGATCATGTTCTGTCTCGCAACGTTTGGGCTCGAGCGCGCTCCCGACACGCATTTATATATCTTTAGGGCATTGAGCGTGCTTCGTACGGCGAGGCTTTTATCGGTTTCGAGTGGTACTGCGGTTTGTGATATCTGGTTTAACGCAAAGGACGAGTGCGCTGATGATTTGCTTAGACCATCATGCGTTCTTTGAAAAAGGCGGCCCCTAGGCTTGTTAATGTCGCGTTCGTTGTGTTATTTGCTATGGTGTTGTTCTCGTGAGTAACCAGACTTCCCTTTCGACCCACCATCTTACCTTCTTTACTAGCATCGTTGGCGTCCAGTTGTTCCAAGGCAACTTCCGTCGTGCCTGTGTGGTAGAAAATGTTCCTCCCATTGTTCTGGTAGATCAAGTCTGTGGGGGTCAAATCGACCCAGTCACCCTCAGTGCGACCGGGTACTTCCAAATAAACGGGGGTCAATCGCCCTTCCCGAAAGGCTACATTTGTCCGCTCGGCCAACGCTGCCTGCAACAGGGTGTCAACCCAAATTTCAATACCAAGCACTTTGACAACGTCCTTGCCGCCTCCCTAGAGGTTTTCATCGTCGCGTCTACCAATGGGTGGGCGCCGCTGATGTACGATATGATGGATGCCGACTATTTTGTCTCGTGTTTATTTTTCATCATCTGTGTCATTATCATCAATTTCTGGCTCATCAATTTGTTTGTCGGAGTCATCACAAGCACATTTTCAAATATTCGTGCTGAGACGAATCGGAGCGCATTCGGTGCGGAGACGTGGGTCTATTATGAGTTTTATTTCCTAGCGTGCCTGCTGACGATTGGATTCGGTTTTATAGTGACGCGGATCCGCATAGTGAGGTAGATCTGCTGAAGTCTGCCGGGGGTTGGGCAAGGAGCGGCGGGCAATGGCCTATCGGAGAGCAAATGCAAATGATTTATGATAAGGTCGACTGGGTCTTCGCACTCCTTGCCGCCGCGAGTGTCGGCGTCCAAGGCGTCAAGACCGTCACTACACCCGAATCGAGGCTTAACGACCACTGTACGTATTGACCCTGTACCTCCTTGTTTACCCATTCCCTGATTCAATGGTGTCCAGTGAATGTCGAGCGGGTGATTACTGCGGTTTTCGACCTTGAAATCCTCTGGCGATTCATCGCTACCAGTCCAGAGTGGCGAACATTCTTCATAAAGAAGAGGAACGTAGCGGACCTCGGTCTCTCACTTGTCTGCACTGCCATTGTTATCCCCCCTATTCCCAACACAGAAGCATACAAGTGGCTGACTGTCTTCCAACTCGCTCGATTCTACCGTGCCATCCTTATCGTCCCGGGGATGCGCAGCTTACTCGTAAGTGTACAGGTTACCGCAATTGTGAACGACCCTGACTCTGGCCTAGTACAAAGTCTTCGGCAACTCGAAAGGTCTCTTCAACATGTCCATTTTCCTGTTGCTCGCCAATTTTATTGCTGCCCTCTTTGCCATCCAGCTCTTCCGAAGTGACATTGATGCTAACAACACGATGAATTTCTTGCACGTCGGCAATGCGTTCCTTGCAATGTACCAAATTCTCTCGTCGGAGAACTGGACGAACATTCTTTGGTCAACTTCGGATAGCCAGGATCCATTTCATCAACGGTGGATAGCCATTCTCCTCTGTGCAGGTTGGCTCTTCTTTGCAAACTGTGAGTTGCATTTGCATCCCCGATTGGAGTCCCAAGACCCATGGTTGTACAGTCATCTTGCTTCAGATGTTCATTGCGTTGATCAACGAGGTAAGCCTCCCATTGACAAAATTTGAGGTCGGTCCTAATGGAGTCACCAGAATTTCGAAGTTGCAGAGGAGGAGAAACTAGACACACAAATTCAAAACTATATACGTCATGCCGAGCCCACTGTAAAGAAGTCAAATTGGACAGACCGCTTCAATCCCTATCTCCGAAGCTTCAGGCGGTCTATTCCGAAGACTCCTAGCACTAAACGTGCCAAACGTGGTAAATCGATTCTGCATCCGAAAAAGCCTTCGCATAGCCACAACCGAGCCGGAAGCATCGCTGATCAGATCGAGCGGGTGGTAAGTGCCACATGTTGTTTAGACTATTCTATATCCTTATCGATCTTCACAGACACTCGGCATGGGTGGCATGGGAGATATGCGGTCTGCTCTTGTTGCTGGCCCGCTTGGAACGTTGCGCCGCTTCATTGGTATGGACCAACAGCAAGAAAACGCACCCCCGACGACCTGGAATGCTAGACACACAATGGATTTAACTGATATTAGTCAATCATTGTGCGCCATTCATTTTATGCTCTTTCCAGCCGTCCCTGCTAATTAGTCAATTTAGTGCACCAGTTCCGGTCAGGGAAGCGTCTGAATATAACGCCCAGTCCGAGCAGCGTACTCGAAGGGCCATTACTATTGCAAACCATCCATCATATGACAAGTCGCTCTGGATTTTTTCGCAAAATAATCGCATCAGGAGGTTCTGTCAACAATTCGTCCCTCCATCCAACGACGATAACGAGGAACGAATGTTTGGCCGTCCACCCTTACCTCTGCAAGAGTTCTGCTTCCGTGCTACCATGTTGCTCATTGTGATGTCGGGCATCGTCGTCGAGGCAGTTGCAACACCGATCTATCGATCTGCGTACTATGCACGGCACTCCACAACAGGGGCGTGGTTTGACATTTCTGAGGCGGTTTTCGGCTTCCTTCTTGTTATCGAATTCTTCGTCAAGATTATCGCCGACGGTTTCATCTTTACACCCAATGCCTACCTCCTCAACATCTGGAATATCGTGGATGGGATCATCCTAGTTGCCATACTCGTCAACGTTAGCACCAGCCTGGCAGTCATCGGTGGTATCTCCCGCCTCACTCGCGCGCTCAAGGCCTTCCGTGCTCTCCGACTCATAACATTGATCGGGTGGATGAGGGAAACCTTTCACTCTGTCCTCTTCGCCGGTGCTCGACGTATGCTCGATGCAGCTGTCTTAGCGATCCTCTACATGATCCCTTACGCCGTATGGGGCCTTAACATCTTCTCTGGAATGATGTTTTCCTGCAACGACTCTGGTATCACTAGCAAAGGCGATTGCGAGGGCATATTCCTCTCCACACCAGTAGACAATTCCCTCGGCTTTTACACCCCTCGGGTCTGGTCCAATCCCACACCCTCTACCCATTTCTCGTTTGACTCCTTTGGTGATTCGCTGCTTATCCTCTTCGAGATCGTGTCACTCGAGGGTTGGATCGACGTGCTTGAAGTAGCCTTGGGAATCACAGGAAAGGATCGGCAGCCAAAGACAAACGCCTCGCAATTCAATGCCATCTTCTTTTTGCTCTATAATCTCCTAGGAGCGGTTGTGATTCTCACCCTCTTCGTCTCGTATGTGTTGCTTTTAGAGTGACAGGGCAACAGGCTCATCTTGCAAATCTAGGATTATCATCGCAAACTTCAGCACAAGATCAGGGATGGCACTGCTTACGGTCGAACAACGCCGATGGGTTGGCCTGCAGAAGCTGGTCAAGCGGCAACGCCCCTCTAAGCGTCCGCGGTTTCCGCCAGAAAGCCCATTCCGGTCCTGGTGCTTCGACAGGGCCACGAACAAACACGGCTGGTGGTCAAAAATGATGACCGTGTTTTACGTCGCTCATATCTGTGTGCTGATGTCTGTAATAGTCCTCCCACTTCGGGTCTCTTCTAACCATCTTGCAGGTCCCAGACTTTCCGCAACGCTCATGGCACTTGGTTTGACAACCACGTCCGAAGTATGAAGATCGTCCGGAGTGCGAACATCACTGACCACCGCCCACAGATTCAATCTTCATGGGCTTCGCTACTATTTTCCTCTCCGATGTGCTCATCAAATTCGTCGGTTTGGGTTGGAAGAGCTTCCGTGCCAATGGCTGGAACATATTCGACGCAGTTGTCGTGCTTGGTTCAATACTTACGACGGTGCTGCTCTTCATCGGTGCCAATGGGTTTGAGCCCACTCAAACACAGAAGTTCTTTCTCGTTTGTATTGCCTTCAAACTTGTGCAGAAGCTGGATAGTCTCAATCGACTGTTCAAGACCGCAGTGTAAGCTCTCGGATTCAACGAGTCGTGTACGTGGAAACTGAAAAGGTTCCAGGTCAAGTTTGAATGCCATCGCAAAGCTGTTCGGGTTGTGGTTCGCATTATTCCTATTTTTCGGAATGCTCTTCATCGAGGTTTTCGCTCTCACCAAGTGGGGAAGCGGAGGAACGTACAACCAAAATTACCAGTCGCTTGGTAATGCCCTAGTCATGCTTGCTTTTATGAGCACTGGGTACGTTTTTCCAAATAGAAACCTTCCTGTATGAGTTTCTGACAAGAGATCCAGCGAAGGGTGGAACCAGTACATGCATAATTAGTGGGCCATCTCGCCTTCACAATTTGGCACGAACTGACATTTGGCAGCGCAATCGAATATCCACGTTGCACCAAATCTGACAGTCTGGCTATGGTCCATTCTGACTGTGGGAGTCGAGCTTGGTCCTTCACGCTCTCTATTGCGTGGAATATCCTTAGCATGGTATGTGACCTCTCTGAACAGTCAGCTTGTGATTAATCGCTCTTGCAGTTTATCTTCGTAAACATGTTTACCGGTAAGCCTCGGCGATATTACCTGATCCACGGCTTATATTCCACCCAGGTATTGTCGTCGATAACTTTTCACACGTCTATCAGCAACAAGGCACCGCGTCGTTGACACGTGAGCAAATGCGCGCCTTCAAGAAAGCTTGGGCAGAGTTTGATCTGGAGAGCACGGGTTATCTGCGGCGCGATAAGATTGGCCCATTCCTCGGGGTATGTGCCCGCTCGGGGGCGTTTCTCTATATGAAGTTAACTAATGTTGGCGCAGCGTCTCTCGGGAATTTTTGAAGTACGTGTATACCCTCCCGAGTATCACGTCAAGCGCTTGGTCACAGCATCCACTGTCAAAGAGGTCTCCCAGCTATCACCGCTTCCGATGCTCGACCAACATGAGGAAGGCTTTAGCCCAAGAAAACTTGGCGCCATTCTCTCGCGAATCGACTTTGGCCTTATCCGAAATCGGCGACAAACATTTGACCACCTCTATTGGGAGGCGTGCGTGACGGACGACTATGGAAAAGGGATTTCATTCACCTCAATGCTTCTTCTCCTATGCCATTACAAGCTGATTGATGATGAGCAAGCCCTCAAGTATGGTCCCATTCCTCCTTTCTGCGGTTTCCCATATATTTACATTTGATCTAGATTGAGTGACCTCGTTCGTCGCCGAATGATTACTAGTCATGTGCACGACCTTGTCAACCTTGACAAAGTCCGTAGCCTGTTGCGGATGATGTATCATCGACGGCGGTTCTTGGCCCACCTTGAGCGCAAACGAGAGAACGAGTTACAGAAGACTCGAGCAGGTATGGTAGGCTACCTATCCTTGTACAGGGTTGCTGATATGTCGTCTAGGACTTCCTGAGATAATTGTTGCCGAAGGCCCAGTGACTCCGCTTCAATCCCGGGACATCACCAATGCAAACAACCCAACTTCTCCTGATCCAAGCCATAATTCCTTCTTCATTTCATCATCACCACGTGTATCTGAGAGCGCTTGGTCAGATCCTGCATCACCTAGGGGCCATCATCACCGTGCAAGTTCCCTCAACCTCGCTTCTCTTGGTCCTGGCTTCTATTAGTAGGATTTTTACACACACACACCAGTTCACACTAACTTGTTATTGAAGCCCAGACTCGAGTCCGGTTAGCCAACAAGACTTTGATAGCAACAATGGGTTTCAGGGGGCACCTCCCTCTCTGGATATGGTTAGTGTATGACCCCTCCAACCTGCTTGCATTTCGCTCATGAAAGTCGCACCACGTGCAGCCCCCAAAATAGATATTCTTGGCAAAAGATGCGCCTAATTATGATTTTATTTGTTTTAGGATATGTACTGAGAATGCTAGAGAATACCCCGAGCTTTCCTCTACTTGCTCCTCATTTCTGTACCCATATCAATGAGAACCCCTTATCCTTAACCCTGGGTGCCATGACGGCAACAACTCCTATAAGTGACAAAAGGTCGATAATTTGTAGAACCAAGGTGACTATCGTAGAGAGTCATTGGTGAGTACAATGACAATTCAGGGACATAAGGAGAATAGAAAATATGACCCAAAAATGAGGCAAATAATTCGAATAGAGGTTCATATGCAGATTGGAATCAACTCGGCTGAGTGGCGTCTCCTCGTGGTGCACGCGTCAACTGGTTGGTCCCCATGGTTGCCACGAAGATTTCGATTAAAATTTTTTTGGCAATATCCAGGATCACCACCTCAGTATCTCGCCTGAATTGCATTACCTGTCGCTGGATTACTATTTGCGCGTGTATTTGGTCTAGAGTAGGATTAATTCGACCTGCATCCTCAAGATTCTTCTGTCATTGCCGTATTTCCAAATCCCGAATCTGTGCATTCAATTCGACTATTTCTTTTTCCTTTGCAACTTAAAGCCAATCGGTCGTCAATCCACGCAAGAGATATAGCCACATGGTCAGTGGAACTACCTATGCATTGTTGAAGCTTGATGATATCCTTCAGTTCAATAATTTGTAATCTTCAAATATGAGAAGGAAAGGGATAGTCCCCTACTAACCCTCATATTCGTATCTAGGGATCGAGTTCATATACATCGGCATGTGAACACGGAATGACCATAATCTGTAGCATAGCAGTGCGCGCAATAACTATGGTCCGTGGCATAGCAGTGCAGGTAGCACGCGGAGGTTGTGCCACTTCACCCCCAACAATCAGGCATGGCAATCAGACGTAATGAAAACAGCCTGTTCGGTATAACATAGCCGACTGGCTGTGGATGTGCGTGGTAGATGCACGGGGCTTCACCGAAAACTCCCGATATCCAACAAGCGTTTCCTTAAAGATGTTACGCTGAAGCTGTATCAGTGGTTTGAATAATTATTTCGGCTATGGATAACCTACACTAGGCCAAATGCGGATCAAGATGGTTTGTTCGTAGACGTGTATCTCTTCTGCAGCGATGACTATTCATCTCCCCAAATGAATAGACTAGCTTGTGGCTACTTGGCAGTTAAAGTAAGTGACCCTGTCTTCCAGGAGCATCCGTGCTTACCAATCTATGCAGCGATCTGCCAGACCGAAGTGGAACTTCCTCAAATGTGGCACAGCGTCTTTCTTGTTCTTCCAGTGTACCCTCTTCTCATCTGAACATAGGCCACACTCGAATCTCTCGTTGACTCTCTCAAGGAAACCATCATATCCTTGCGCTGGCTTGAAACACGGAAGGCGCAAGCTCATGGCCTCCACTTCCAGCATAGTCAGCGATCGCGAAAGTGCACCCACAGTAACTCCATCCACGAATACTTCGCTCAACCAAGCAACTGCAAAGTCCTTGCCTCCCCGTTGCCGACAACGTATTCGCAGCTCATCGAGATCAGGCTCGTATTCCGCCGCCGTTTTTTTTCCTGGTCGATCGAACACAGACCCCCCGTACCTGGGACCTGCTCGGTGATTAGGCCGGGCTGTGCGTATGGCACCGACGGCTCGCGGAGTCACAGGATCGGGAAAAGCAAAGGTATGGGCAGAGGAGGCAGGGAGGGACGCCGGGGTATGAGTACTGTCATGGCAGGTTATAAACCCTGCTCCATGTACGTGGGTGGGCGGGTGGTTTTTCACCTGTGCGCCAGGGTGCGTGCCGGGGCAGACAGCACGCTGGGCAGACTCGACCGAAAAGGAACCAAAGTGGTTGATATTTAACCCCCTATATCTCGTGGGTCTGTATTCAAGGGCTGGGACGCATGGCAAGAAATTATTGCTCGATTCCTGGGCAAAATCAATTTGACCCCGGGGTGTTGGCCAGGCCGGAGGATCGGGGACGACCGAAAGGGGCCCACTGGCCGTACTCGTGTAGCCCTCGGGTGGGGACCTGCTATTCTCCGCATGCCTCGCGGGGCTGGGGATTGGGGCCGTGGGGAAACATTGTGCGCCTGTTACGAGTAGACCTCCTGCACCCTGTGAGTAATTAACCGCTTGGAGGCTATTGACGAAGGCCCGTTAGCTTATCGACTCGCGGGGCTGGTAGGATCAGAGTTACTTACCCGACTAAACCAAAGTGGTCGGCAGGGTCTGGGTGGTGGAAGGATAGATCCTGGAAGGAGAGTTGATAGTATAAGCGACTATTATTGTCGTTGGATAGTGGCTGTTGGGTAGCGTCCATACGGTTGCAGCAGCGAGAAGGCGGAGGAGACGGCGAGAGGCTAGCCATTCCGACTGGACTATTTTAAAGGATATGGGCACAGATAGGAAGCCGTATCCGAGTAACGCGCGCGCAAGACTAGATTATTACCTATGACTTAATCCCGATGATACAAAGCTAACTCATTATTACTGCAGGATCAACACCCATGTATTCATCATATCCATTCAGAATCGGATCTTCCACATAATCAGACTTTTGGGTCTTTAGAGTCTCGACTCATACAACCCTTTCCCTTTCGGTCCGAACGTTGGCCTCATGACTTCGGCCCGGGGCAGTCTCATCGATCGACCTCACCACTCCAAGCAGAAGCGGGATATTTGAATGGTGCAGGGGGTAACCATGGATCACTCCGATTTTGGCATACCCCATCCCGCAACCCTTAGCTTCTTGAAGCATTTTAACGTAACGTCACAAACTCAATACGAACCTGGCATAGCTCTCCTGGTTTCTGTAGGTGGCTGCGATGAGGGCTTCTGTGTTTTACAAGGATGGTCTGGACCTGGGACGTGTTTGTAGCGGGCCCTAACAAACACGGTTGTCCTCGTCTTAGGACCGAACAGGGTTCGCGTGCAGGCACACGCGATCAAGTCGCACACAAGAAGTCCGCACGAAGGTTTGTCAATCAATTTCACCCGCTGTGGCGTGTAATAATCGAGCCATGCGCGCACGCCACTCGGAGGCTGGTTTCCTAATGGCCGGCGTGCCTATTATCTCCTTAAAACTGTCCAGTCTACTGGGAATCACCTTCCTCTTGCTATCTCCTCCCCTTCCCGTTGCTGCAACCGCGTGGACGCTACCCAAGAGCCACTAACCAACGACAATGATATGTACTTATACCGGCCATCAACCCAACTTATAGAATCTATCCTTCCTCTATCTGGATCATATTAAAAGTAGGTGCGTGCGATGTATGCGGTAACAGGAGGTGCAACAGGAAAGCGAAGTGGACGGCAGCCGTTTGTCGGCGTCCACTTCGCCGTCTTCGTCGTGGGCCCTGTTGCTTGCATACATCGCACCCGCCGTCTTGGATACTTGTTGCTCGCATACATTGCACTCGCCGTTGGAGTTGATGATTCCTCCAACTTACGGCCGGCAGCACCCTTCTAGAATTAGGGGAGTCCCGGGTTTGATCCCCGGTCGGGTCTTTTCTTCTCTTTCTACAGGTTATGAGCCCTGCGCTCAGCCTGTGCAGCCGTCCAGACCGTTAGCAGCAACTTGGACTCCGCCTGCGCCACGACCATCACATCCATCCAAACCGCTTAACAGCAACCTGGACCCTTTCACCTTTCGCCTGCAGAAGAGCACCGCCGTCCGAGCGTAGCACCTCGTCAAACTGCCTGAGCGGGCCATCACGGTAAACTGCTGCTGGGGTAACGCCCAGCCCGAGCTGCACCTCGTAAAACTGCTGCTGGGTTGCATGAGTAGCACCTGGCCTGAGCTGCAACTCAAGAAACCGCTGCCGAGAGCATGGCACCTCATCCTGAGCTGCACCTCATAAAACTGCTGC
>Ga0307515_10015630_pt1 | contig 13967 bp, 12 predicted proteins | sample 17_EM_MG_FD_194513 | JGI IMG/M metagenome (GOLD analysis project Ga0307515, IMG submission 194513) | Populus trichocarpa ectomycorrhiza microbial communities from riparian zone in the Pacific Northwest, United States - 17_EM | ecosystem: Host-associated > Plants > Roots > Unclassified | place... | reverse complement strand
TTGGACTCGCGCGAACCCGGCGAACACAGGGCGGACGAGGTTTTTGGGTATTAACAGCATCCTCTCCCCCCCCCGCAGTTGCAATTGTGCTCGTTGGCGCGTGCCGGCACTTTGAGAATGGCTGGACGCAACAATTATTCAATAGGATGTATGCGTCAGGGAGATCCGGCCTGTCTACAATTTTTCGGAGGGCTCGCGATGCGGACGGGCAGGCGAGGAGCCTACCTAAGGCCGTTGGCATCGGCTTGAAGACGGAGGGTCTAATTCGAAGCCGTCCGACATGGCGTCTAGCAAGAGAGGGGCTGAAAGAGTGTGTGAATGTTGGTTGTTAGATCTTTAACAAAATAATTAGCGGCTGTTAGAAATGTTGCGGCTGACTAAGTTTCTCTTGGCTTTCTCCCGCATCAGACATCTTCGACTTCACTCTCAATTCCCGACAACCTCCAATTGCACTCCCTGAGCAGCTTCTCGCCAGCAACAAACCCTCCCCACTCCTTACAATGGCTGGGTACGTACCTTTATGATTCAATCTTGTAGAGTCCATGCGCGATATGGCCCAATGGAGCTATAGCAACCCCCTCAGCCGGGATACATCACGCCGTGATTGACTACGGCTAACAATGCTCGATAGTTTTGTATACCGCCCGAATCGGGTTCCGGAATACCAGAGACTCTTCCAAAAGCACGATGGCGTCAGACAATGGTGGAAGGTTCGTAATTCGGGACTCTCTCGATAATGTACCTCGTCATCGGCCAACGCTATGTTGGATCCCTGGGAATACTCGCCACTGAGATAGCCTCCGAGTGTTGAATACATATAGCTGGATTACAGTAACGCGAGTCTGAGCTGATGGTTGTATTCCAGACACCCCGAAGTCCGTACATGCTCTACCCCTACTATGCCATGCTTTGGGGAGGATTTGCAGGCAGCATGTACATGATGAGTCGCATGCTTTTGGTAGGTTTCTTGCCTATTTACCTATTATTTAATGAAATTGAGCTCTATTGGACTAATACAATACAGGGCCACAAGACTTGGTTTAGCAAGGGTTAGAGTGATCGTGCGTGTAATAGTTGCACAAGGGTCTCAATAGAATTTCGGGGGGTTACTGTAAATACCTCATTATACAAACACAGAAGAGAATTTACATCCAAGCATGTCCGAAACTTTGCGGCACCTTTTTGATTGAGTGATATCCGCATAATAAGTTTAGTGACGAGGCACCTACTAGTATGCCATAGCGTGAGATAGACCATTGAAATAGAGAAATCATTTGAAGCTCTTCCTCTGTATACTAACAAAAAATAAAAGCCCCCTATGGCGTAGATTCGTTCATCCGTCTGTTCGATTTAATCAGTTTCGACGCTAATTACATGCTTCGCAGCCGAGAAGCTCGCACTCCAAGATTTCCTCGCTGCATCCATCCAAACACCACCAACCAACCAGGCCCAACATCTCCATCCTGCGCCAACCCATTACAGGGCCCTCAAGGCGATAATGGCAGATATACTGAAGGGACTCTTCGGGGGCCGCAAGTCAGCCTTTACACCTGTCCCAGCAGGAGATGATGCAGGTATATCAATTCGCAACTAGCTGCTCCTCTCCAACGCCAACGAGACACATCTAACCAACGTTCACACCCGCAGACTTCGCAGACTTCGCCGGGGCGCCCTCCCCAGCTCCAGCGTCAATCTCTCCCCTTACGGCCTCCACCCCAAGCGCGCCCCCAGCGTTTCCAACAGGCGGCGGCGCGGTTCCATACACAGCATGGTATCGTGTCTGGGAGCGCACATCGCTCAACGATTTCCGCCAGGAAATGTATATTTTGCCATTTATCCTGGTCGTCATACTCGTGCACCTCTGGGGCACGCGCGCGAACCGGCGCAAATCTCGCGCGTGGATCACGGCGCACGCTCCGGTACTGCAGCAGGAGTTCGCTCTGGTAGGATACGGCGGGCGCAAAGCCCCAAACCCAGACGATGTGAGCTCGATGGGCCTCACCAAGGCGATGGCGAATGACGAGCTGGTCGTGCCAGAGATGCTGCTGAGGGAGAAGGCGGCGAACGAATACACGACTTATGCGACCGGCCGCCAGAACGTTGCTTTCGTTGATTTCAAGCTCTCGCTGGTTAAGAGGTACAACCCGCTGATGCGTCTTGGAGAAGCTGTGTTCGGCATGCTTTTTGAGAGCTTGCCAGCGCCCGAGGAGCGCATGGAGGCTATTTGCTATGTCTTCGATGGACGAGAGAACCAATTGGTGCCAAGGCTTGGTGATCGCAAAACCACGCCGAACTCGACATATGATGGGTTTGTCTGGGCGATTGTGCATAAGGATCTCATGAAGCGGCTGAGAGATGAGCGCTATGATCTCTCTCTTACAACTACGAAGGATCACCCCAAATTACCCGACTGGGTGACTGTTATGAGCGAGAGCGCTGAGGTCACTGAAATCCTTCTAACGCCTGAGTTGGTCAAGGCAGTCAAGGAAGCTGGAGAGGCCCTGGAGGCTCTGGTTGTGAGCGACCAGCCAATGGATCAACCAAAGAAGTATGTCGCAATTCCAACATCGGTGCACTTCGTCTTTTGAATTACGCTAAGATTTACCCTGAAAGACTTGATGAAACAGTTCCTAAGAAGCGGATTTCTCTCTCACTCCGTCTGCCCTCCTCTTCTAGCGAATATGCTTCTACCCTCCCGCTCTTCCAATACTTCCTCCGCATGCCTGACCACCTGGTCTCTGTCGGACGCTTCCGCCCTGAAGCTATGCGACGTGTCCGTCAAACACGTGAAGAAGAGATCCGGAAGATTAGGCGGGTGGATGAGGAGGAGAAAGCCGAGGAGAGGAAGCTCAAAGGTGACAAAGAAAAGAAAGAGAAGCGCGAAGCACTGCTGAAGAGCATGAGCGCTGAAGAGCAAAGGAAGTATCTTGAAAAAGAGAGGGAGAAGGATATGCGTAGAAGCCAGAAGAGAAAGACTATGAAAGCTTAAAAATGGATAATCTAGCTGGCGGTACGAGACAGTGTAGATGATTCTGAAGGTTTTTTTTTAAAAAAATTAGAGACCTCGTGGTGGTTCAATAATGTTTCTGCTTATTAAATTGTAAGATTATCTCCTCTGGGACGAAGCACCATCCCGAAGTCCTCAAACATGAGACCAGCTTAAGAAGAGTATATATTGAAGTACGTTATTTCCAAAAGTCTTGAGCGCCTTCACTATCAAAACCCTGTGTCACCTATGCTATGGGGTTGTTAGATCCACCACACTCATACAGTCCGCTTGCTACTTCTCGCTGAGCTCGCCACTGTGAGATCAGCGTTATCTATTAATACAGATGGTCAGAAAGAGCCAATTGGCTTTTGCTACTCCCGTCCGTTACCTCCAACAAAGTATCTAGATGGAGCAGGGCCGCCTTCCAACGTCAGCACTAATATACCTAGGCGATTTAAAAGTCAACATCTTCTCCTCCAGTCCACCTTCCTTTGTCCATCTTCCTCAATCCACCTTCCTCAGCTCGTGTTCCTCATTTCATTAAGACGCAGTCAGCCATGTAAAGGGATAACTTTTCTGAAGAAGGGCCCGGGAGGGCTTAGCTATTTATAAGGAGAGTGATTTGGCACCAATATTCTAGAATGTTCATGTTAATGGATAGATTCCATGCACACAAGCTTTAATGATAACGGCACTATAGTATGAGACTGATATTCCTGGAGCCCCTGCTGGACGCTTGGCTAGATTTGGTAAGGCGCGGGCTACGAGACCTCTTGGCAAGGCGGCGCAAAATTTCGACCGACGCACTTGAGAAGCTAGTTTTGCAAGCGACTATACCCGAACCCTTCGTTCCCGCTATGTCAACATATTTTAGCATGACATAGATAACTTGTTGCGAATGAGGTATCTAGGTGGTCGTGCGGGCTGGGCAATTATGAGCGCTGGATGATGGTGCGGACTAGCGCGAAACCGGTTCCATTCTCCACAACAAGAAGCGCAAAAAAGGAACCGCCTTCGGTCCTAGTCAGACGGCTAAGTCTTCCTAGCCAAGCACTGCTCGTCGCGCGGATGCTGGTCCTACTGGAATAATAGAAGATGGCAAGAGACTATCGTAGACAGCATCAGCCCTCGTCTCGTACACAGTAGAGAATGAGTCAAAGAATACGTCAAAGACCTCTCCACACTCCTCGTACTCTAAAGTTCGATGTCCCTGCACCAACGCCTATAACATAAATTGGCTACATGCATTAGTTGAGAGGAATATACCGCTCAGCGGCTATAAACAAAAACCTCTGAGTTTAAGACCTTCAAGTTACGTAGATATTGTAGACAGGCGAGGAACTGTCGTCCATTGGTGACTCGAATTCGGTTGTTGACCATAAAGAACTCGCGACCTTCTTTGAATCCCAACCCAAGGCCGTCGTCTATCTCCAGAATCTTGACCAACTTTGCCCACGACGGATAGTTAGTAGATGGGCCGAGGATGTCGCCCATGCTAACTATATCTTGCTTGGTGGCGTCGTCGGCTCGCATAAAATGGAAGACCATTGCGGTGATCGGGAGTGTGTTGCTGCTATCCAAATACAGCTCTTCTTCTTCATATGGCGTGAGGTTCACAACCTCGGTCTGGCAAAGCGATTTTTCTGATTCCACATTCTCCGTAGCGTTCTGGCTCTCTACTGAGTCGTTCCACGATTTGACAGGATGTTGAGTTTCTTCCCTCGCCAAACTCGACGATGTCAAACCTGAGAGAGATACTCCAGCCGTGGATTCTGCAGGAACAGGTCTTCGCGAGGAACCTAGGCGGCTTTCTAGATCTTGTTTCGCCGTTGCCTCCATTTTCTTGCTCAACTGTAATGTAAGGGCTTTGTATTTCCTGTAGACTTTGGGGTCAGTAGCCGGTGGAGGCATCCAAGACACGTATAGCTTTTGGTGACAGGATGATGTTACAAGGGGCTCAGGGTGAGTCGCAAGGAACATGTAACACAGGTAGCATGATTTCTTACTCACCCCCATAAAGCGAAAGGGGGGTTTAAATTGACAATTATGATCGTAGAAGTTGAGAAGTTGCATTTCGGCATGGACCGTTAGATTAAGAGGACAGGCTGTTCGAAAGAGTGCCTCTGGGTCCACTGTGTTCCAGACCGTGGCAAGGCGAGAGAGGTATTTGTCTGCACTGCGTCTAACCACTCTCCGCAAGACGCAGGTCAGGGGTAACTCTTGCTCGGGAAAAGTAAATTGCGTAGATACCGGCGCTGGTACGGGTTTCACTATCATTGGGTTGAACAGAGCGGGAATCTCAGAAGCTAGTCGTACCAATACCTTGCAAGCAATGCCATAGCGGCCCAACTTAAAAACCGTGCATACCCAGCGAGGTAATTGTTGTGTGTTGGTGGAAAATGCACCCTTCAGAAACTCAAGGTAGTGCTGTTTTGCCTCTTGGGCCCATCTTATATAACGGATTAGAACCGTAGGCTCTGGATCTAAAGGTAAATCTCTAATTTCAAAGACCTGTCTAAACCATTTCAGGAATCGCTGAAGGGCGGAAGGATCGGTATGCAATATAGACGTAGACGATTCCCTTAAGCGTAATTCAATGGCCGAGACAGGCTCCTCGAGGATATTCTTGGTTGCGCGAATGTCTTTCAAGTAGTATCGAATCTTCGCGATGTCGAGTGTAATAATCTTGAGTAGGATCTCCGTTTCCGCAGTGGATGCGTCGAGAACTGTTTAAAATCAGCTCGACAAGCTGGCTTACGCATAACCATGCGAAGGCGGATAGCTTGCCTGCGCCTGCGACACTGTTTAAGGAGTCTAGGACCTGTCGAAGTTGGCATAAGGTATTTTCGCGTACACCGGCATTGCTGGCGATCCGAATAATTGTCCCTTGAGGTAGGCCTTCTTCCATGCATGCTGCCGAGACGCTATCGCCATCCTTTTTAGTAGCGCATAGAAAAGCAAATGAGTCAAGGAACTTCCGTTTCAGCTCCTGAAATCGAAGCGCCGAGTGATCGTTTAGATCTTGGTCGAGGCCGTGTACCGTAGGCTCGCCGCGTACAGGATCGAGCATGTGGAGAAGAACCGCCGCTTGGATAAAGTGATTTCGAACATTGCCAGTTATCTCAATGGGAGCCATCTTTGAGAAGCTTATTCAAAGAAGTAGATAGGTTAGCCCTTAGTCACTGGCAGGAAAAACCTAGCTTGACATGAGCTGCACCGCGCGATCGGAACAAACGCTCGGACCTTCCCTGTTAGCCCTAGGTTACCAAGTAAACTCTGCCAAAGTTGTTTCTTTGTGAAGTTCCGAAATTGGGTGCTAGGTTTCAAGGTCTGCACGATCCCCGGAGAAAATGTCGTGTGTCTTCTTCCTGACTCCCTTTCCTTCACCGTTAGGCTAAGCCTTCCATCACCTTACTGCGATCATGCCGTTTGGCGGAAGAAAAGATCAATCAATTGAGTATATCCCTAGCACGTTGAAATTGGTCCTAAGCTTATCGATAAGAAGTGGCCACTTAAATTAGCTGAATTTGATACGCGCTGTTTTCTGGTGTTCGTGCACGGGCCTTCTTCTCTTAGGCTAAGGGATACCAATCCCTCCGCAGCAACCTGAGCCATTCTCCCTTTCACTCCTTATCCTTTTGCGCCTACAATCATCGCGATCCAGTCCGCACGCTCCACCAACCTTCACGGCCGAACGATGCCCAATACCACCAGCTGTTCCGAGCGAATATTTTGGCAGGCGTCAAAGAAGAACATTTGGGGCGCTGTCCCATGTCGTTTAGGAAATGTGACCCGTGCGCGAACGCCAAAACATCAACAATTATCACAACCATAAAGAATAAAAAAACGTGCACGATGTGGGTCCGTGCGCAAGCTGATCAAGACGCTTATGGGTCTACTTGCTTCTTCAACCTTTTGGCTGGCAAAACGCTTTGACATCAGTCTTGATCCCTCACCTCATCCGTGTGCGTGCCTTAGCCACAGGCGTTAATATCTTTCTTTGGGGATTTCGATGCCCTCACAACAAAATGGGGAAGTGGAAGTCATTGTGTTCGAACGAAATGAGTGGCCTTAACTATTGACCCTAAAGCTATGGGACACCAGCCTCTATATGGCCGTGATCTTTAGAAATTCCTGAGAATTCGGCGCCATATCTGCCGGTGTTTTGAATCAAAATCTCCTTCTGCAATCTCCTTGGACTCTTCGAGGTCACGACGCTTTCCTGCCTGTAGATCGATCTCATCAACGCGCCAAAATCGTGTCTTGAAGGCAAATTTATAACCAAGGTAGATCAAGGGGAATAGTGGCAGCAGAATATAGGCATCAACAAAGCTTCCAGCATTGAAAGGGCTTAGTGTTGTCCACCCTTGAACGAAAGCAAGGAAAATGTTTGCAGCTAGGCCGAAGTACGCATTCCAGGGATATAGAAAGGACACAAAGGGTAATTCATTTGTTGTGTGACCCTGCGCTGCCCAGGCTCGTCGGAAGCGGATGTGGATGAAGGATATCGCCCCCCAAACCAGAAAAGTTGACACACCGCTCAAGTTAACGATGTATCCATATGCCCTTCCGGCGCCAGTGCTGACATTCATCATCGACAGACAACCACACAAATTAGTGAAGACAATAGCGGGTATTGGGACTCCTCGTCGATCTGTCCATCCGAGGAATCGAGGGGCCTTTCCGTCTTGCGCCATATAGAGGAGGGTTCGTGAACCGATGTAGATTGAGCTGTTGACTGCAGACAAACAGGTGAGGAAAATGAAAGTGTTGATGAGGTTTACTCCCCCTGCCCATCCGGCGTTTTGAATAGCGATGGTCATTGGGCTCTTGAGAGCGCGACTTTTAGCGCTAATCAGTCCAGGTGCATTGGAAGGACATGTCAACCCAAAGAAGAAGGCCGAGCCCATGTAGATAAAAATGATTCTCCACAAGACTTGCCGAATGGCTAGCGGCACGGCAACTCGAGGGTTCTTCGTTTCGGTAGCAGCCACGGCGACGGACTCGACACCGGCGTAGAAGGTCGAACAGAAGACAAAGACGGTTGCAACGCCTCGAAATCCATCTGCGAAGGGGCCAGGATTGTGCCAATAGCGGAATCCGATCGCCTCGTGTCCTTTAATACCCCCAGAGACTTCATGCACGTCAGTTTGTGTATCTTTTTATCACAGAGTATGGGCCCGTCGAGTACAAACCGTATATGGTAGAGAAAAGGAAATACGCTACAAGCCCAACAAGCTTTACAAGGGCTAGCCAAAACTCAGCTTCACCAAATGCTGCGACGCCGAGTAGCTGGAATCCCAGAAAAGCGAACTAGTATTCAATGCCGTAAGTTCTCAAATTAATAAGAGAGCATATTTTGAAGACTTCTTACCCAAAAGATTAGGAAGTATCCCCAAAGGGAAACTTTGCTACTCCAGAATTCAAATATACTGGATATGGTATTGTACTCGTTGGAAAGCACGGCAAACCAAATGATGTAGTAGTTCCAGCCTACTGCTACCCCAAATGCCTTATCGACGAATCTGTCCGCCAGTCCCGTAAATGCTCCTCCACTGGGGTACAACGTGGTAAGTTCTCCCAAGCTCTGCATAATCGAGAACGCGATGATGCCGATTACCCCGAAACCGATCAGCAACGAAGCCGGTCCGCCGCTGGAGAGCGCACCGCCAGAACCGACTAAGAGACCAGGGCCGATGATGCCTGCCAAGGCCATCATACTTAAATGACGGGTTTTTAGACCTCGCTTGACGCCACTATGTGGGTCGATGGCTCTGAAGTCCCCGCTGTCATTGTCCACGGTCTCAATTGGGGCATCAGGTTGCTTGAGATCCGACATTGTGGACAGGGGATCCAAACAACTTGACGAAGGAGATGGTAGGTGTACGAAATCAGTACCCTGCTAAAATCCATGTGCGTATTTAATACCTCCAGGTAGCAAAGTTCAAAATGGCGTGTTATCGTCGCATGTTTGCGCAATTAGACGAACCATGCAGACCTAGGAATACGCGATCATTCATTGGGCAAGAGCGATATTTTTTTGCCAAGCGTGGCGAACGCGGGGAACAACAATTCAAGCCCGTCGGTTAATCTTACAAAAAGTTTAACTGTTCTGCTTCATACTGGTACACGCCTCGTTCCGGATTATTTCTGCCTTATCCCGGAACAAATCGTCCTTAAAGAGGTTATATTCTGTAATAGTTTCAGTTTTCCCGTACTGTCACGTGCCTTCGCCTCACCAAAACTGTGGTTCTTTTCACGTGATTTCCCAATTGTATATAGTATATTCTTAGCACTGCAAATTTTAATAGTAGCTGAGCCCTTAGATAGATTAATTAACTAACGCTTAATACTATATCTGGTAGCTGGAAATGTTCCTTAAGGCCTTCGGACTGTAAATATAGGGTCTCTAAACCCTACTAGAAGTAATTAGCTTAAGGAGCCTTACTAATTATTTAAAATATTAACGATTTGATAATATATTTTAAGGTACTAGTAGTAAGAGAATAAAAAGTAGCGGTAAATTAAGAGTATAGAATATAAAGAGATAATATAACGAAGCCTTGTAGTAAATACTACAATAGACCTATTATGTCAGGTGACGGAGTCACCTTGCTTATATATTGTTCCGCACAGCCGTGCCTGGCAACTTGCCAGTCACCCGCTTACCTTTTGCAGGTTTTTCTGGTGGTGCGGAGCTTATCACCTCACATAAATGTGAGGTGAGATATGGATAGGGAATTCAATTGATGAAACAATTGGGTATATTGCGAGAATAGACGAATCCTTGAGGAAAAGGAGGTGTCCGGGTGCGAGGCAAGGACGATATTTTGTATTGAGTGGCTGCAACGATCCAGTCAACTACCCAACCGTAGTATAAGGCGATGCAGATCTGCCAAACGCGGTAAGGGGGGAGCTTTGGTCTTATACTGAGAAAATAGGGCCAAAAAGGTATGCGCATAGGATAATAATCGATTCATATAAGGATTTATATAAGAACACGATATATTGGTGTGGGGAGTCCTTATCCGCAAGCGAGTCGCAGTATTTACACCGAGATCCTGGTGCCTCTTCCCCAGATTCGCACACTACGTCATCTCAGCCATCGTCATCTATGCCTATAGACAAAAGCAAAGCCATGAACGGCAATTGGCGGAGATAACTAGCACATGACCTAGAAACCCCATCCGATCCTTCTAGTTGATTGATGCGTGCTTCGATTTTGTGGTTTTTTGGCGTCGGAAGTCGCGTCCAATTTTCGAGTATTCTTGCAATTTAGTCGAATAAAAGTGTTGAGATAACGTATGTATCCAATTAAAATGTGCTCCTTTGATAGATGCTAAGCAGCACAACCGATTTACGCTCATCTCATGATGATTGAGCCTCCCGTTTGTATTAGTGAGGTTTCGTAATTTTGGAAATATGCTTGCGATAGTAAGTCACCCTCCTGCAAAGGAATTGCCTATGGATTTCTGAAGCCTATCTATGTGTTAACACCTAAGTAGTGGCGTTTTTGACAGGCAGAGAAAGCGGGTCGGAGACATACCCTCTGATTCTAATTTGGCTTTGGTCACGAGGCCCATTTTGCGGGGACGTGGCAGGCAAAGAGGCGCTGTTACTGCAAGTAAGACGATAAGCAATTGGAACAAGCCTGATAGGTGGTGTGCAACATTGAGGCTCAAGTGTTATCACACGTTCATAAATCATGAACTGGAAGCTGCATCCTGAGGCCGAAGAACGCCTAAAAATAAAAACTTCGTTTTGGCCTGAAAGCCTCGGATCCGTACGCGGCATAATTGTTCTAAGCCATATTGTATTCGTGACGCGGTGCTTTGACCCTCGCATTGATCCCTGCGTTTTCGCCGCGCGTTGCCACTATGTCCGGATACTCCTCTGATTGGATCTCAGACAGTTTCCCACATTACCGGCTTACTCGTCGGATTGTTCTAGACTTCCTAAAAGGGAAGTTTGGGCAGAGTGGGCAGTTCAGTGATAGCGATTTTGATGTAAAGGTTGTGCTCAATGAGCTCTGATTTTCGCCTGAAAACTAACTTAACGTGAAGCTCTCATCGGACGATTACACATTCAAAGTGCCGCGAAAACTGACTAAAGTATATTTTGTATTTACCAAGCAAGGCTGATAATCGCGGCTGATAAAGAATCGCTAGGCAGAAAGGACAGAACTTGAGAGAAAGCGGCCCCGTGACAATGACGACGAAGATCTTTGATTTCTGTATAGACTGCCTCAGAGGCCGCCCTGGTGTGACGTGTTACGGTACGCAGGGCGGGCTGTCAAAGTAAAGGCACTGTAGGGGTGATCAAGAAGGCGAACGCGGAACTAAGGCTTCCGCCCGAGAATTGAGAATATCTTCCTTGGGGCAAAAGCTTCTTTTCATTCCGAGGCAAAAGGCGTACCGGTCAGACACAGCCACGAATCCTGGGCTTGTTTATATATACACTTCGCTGTGAATTGTTACAGCTTTGCTTTCTTGTATGTTTTACACAAAAACCAGCAGTAATGGAAAAATTAAATAATTCCTGTCTAGATGTGAGAAAATATCCAAAAAATCTCATATTCCCAGATACCTACGAGCACTGTTTGAAGAAGTATTTTGATCAATTGGAGGTGGATGATAAACGGCTTTTCTGCGAAGAAGATGATTCCGCTGTCGATTTTTGGCAGTTCCGGGAGGATTCCAAGGGTGAGTGAGTGCCTATTCGCAGTAGCCTTATCTAATAATCGAACTTATCAGAATTCCAACATGACTGCGCACATAGCGTTCAAGGAATAAAAGTACTACTCCACATTGTCAGCAGACAAGACCGGAAAGACCCACTCTGCAGATTCATGTATGAGAAATCCCCCTCGTTGAAATACATGTAATTGACCCGTGCAAAACCTTATTCAGTTTCATCCATGCCGACCACTCCCGCGCCCCATTAAACACGAGTCGAGAGATGCTCCTGTCCGCTTTAAGCTACCATCAAGTGATGCCTGCATTTTTGGACTTCTTATTTCCATTTGGGCGACAGGAATATCCGCAAGACTTTCACTTTTCTGGTTTTAGGCACCGAAGCCACTTGAGAGAGGTGGATCGCGGATTGCAGATACCCGAACTTGGCCGATCAGGCAAAGATCTCCAGCTATGCTACAGTCTGAAATCAGTAGAGTCATCTAAGAGTCAAGAGGAATGGCCCTGGTCTATTCGACAGACAGCCATATACCATTCCTTCGATTTTGAAAGCGGCCGAACAGTGTGGATAATTGTGAAAGGAAACCGTCTCATGAGGAACCGAATCAAACAAGCGACAGGTCCCAATAAGAGGTCTTGCCTTTTCAACACCCCAAGTCGTGCATTCTCGGCTGCCCTTTCAGCGCACTTGGTATACTGTGATTGGAGTGCGGAAAATTGGCGTTGGTACATTAACTTTCTGGAAGAACAACTTCAGACATCAACACGGCATATGCTGCGGACTAGCGTAGATAGGCCACCCAGCCCCCCATCTGCGCCTGAAATGCCTAAACGAGTTAACACAATGCCGCTGGTAAAGCGTCAATGGACGGATCTAAGCTCTGATATCAAAGCTCCGCTGGACAGGATACGCCGCGCAGTAACTTTCAAGCAGCAAGAGAAAACTTTACATTCTCTAGAAAAACCTCAGATCACAAGTGCCAATACTCCGCACAGACGGATTGATCAGCAAAATTTCCAATTTAGCGATTTACAAAATACACAGCATATAGAGGAGAAAGCAAACGAGACCCTTCTAATTCTAAGAATGAACAAGAAGATATTAACAGAATTGAAAGAATACTATTATTCCATATTTGGGTCACAGCATCGCCCGGAATATCTGAAGGCGGACTGTGAGGGAGATATCTCCAGTTTCAAGGACCGCGTCGCTAGCGTGATCAATGATCTGCAAATGCAAGAGTCGAGGTTAGAAGCACTATTGCGACTGCTTGCGGATAGGAAAGCCCTAGTAAGTTCAAGCATATGGAGTAAACCCCTAGCAGGAAACTGAGATTATAAAGCTTTACGGCATCCTCAATTACCAAAACGTGCTGGCAAATAGGTACTTGGGTGAGAAATCCAGGGTATCGGCGGGGAAGATGGAAAACATGACAAGACAGATGCATAAGATTGCGGTCAAAACCGAGAAAGAGACCGTATCAATGCGCATCATTACGCTAGTGACACTTTTTTTCTTACCGGGAACATTCATATCAGTAAGTTTAGACTTCCTTTTCTTGGAGCTATTGTTGATAGGAATATAGACACTTATGAGTACCGATATTGTGAAATTTTCTTCTAACCGGAGGACCTTCTCTTCGGCAGCAACAAAGACCTACATTGGTATAACGTTACCCTTTATGTTTTTCACCTTCCTCTCAGCATACTTATATTATCATTGCGTGAAGCGCACGGAAAATTTGGAGCGGTCAGAATTTGACGAGGACCCCGAACAAGGAGAGTTTTCATAGGCAAACATATCCTAAGTCGGCTTTTTTGGATATGCTCACAGCAGGCAATCGGTAAAGTCAGTATTTACTCGAAATCTGCAATTAGTCAGTATGCCCTACAGCCGTCAGCCGTAACACGATGCGCAAGATTTTTTGGTAGAGTCAAGGGGTGTTCTACTGTCGGTACGTATGGAATCTGATGCGCTTGAGGAGCATTCTTCTGATCTCGCGACATCAACGCATGGGAAAGCAAAAAAAAGACACAAGAGATTGCATAATGTAAGTAGTATATTATAGACGTACATTTAGAATGAGAAGAGCTCTCTTACAGTTTCGGCATCGGGGAGAGGACGGATGCAATGTCCACAAGGCTGCCCGCTAGGCTACCTAGAAGGGACCTCTCATTTAGTGCGGTTGACAGACAAGGTTGACAGAGTCCTAGAACACGGCTGGTTTAGGGCTGCTCTTCCTACACGGCTTCTGCACGGCTTCTGCGCAGCTGTGCAAGAGCTA
>Ga0307515_10015629_pt1 | contig 13967 bp, 5 predicted proteins | sample 17_EM_MG_FD_194513 | JGI IMG/M metagenome (GOLD analysis project Ga0307515, IMG submission 194513) | Populus trichocarpa ectomycorrhiza microbial communities from riparian zone in the Pacific Northwest, United States - 17_EM | ecosystem: Host-associated > Plants > Roots > Unclassified | place... | reverse complement strand
ATTTTTTTTATTTTTTAAAAATTATTTTTGACATCAGCACATTAAAATGATCTGAAAACACTAAAAAATATTAATTTCAAGAAAAGAAAAAAAAATTCAAATTTTTTCAAAAACATTTTTGAAACACAAAAACAAACAAGACTTTTAGAGATAAGTTCAAAGTCTGTGTCCTCTTTCTTTATTAAATGAGCCACAACATGCTCAGTTAAAATAAAAATAAATGAATAAACAACGCATTGTTTGACTGGATAGATAACATGTTATTTATATAGATATTTTTTTATTTTAAAAAAACAAAGTCTAAATTTTAGTACTTTTAAAATCTAATTTTTAATTTATTTTCATAAAAAAAATCCAAAATACATTTTGTAAATCTCGATAATCTCATTTTCAACCCTAAATGCCCTATAATTATCTCTAAAAGTCAAAATCAAACTAAATATAAATGAATATTTCAGGGTCTACTTTTTTTCTTATATTATTAAAGATAAAATATACCATCATCAAATTACTCTTTTCCATACGAACTTATTGATACTAAGATTTATTCTCTTTTTTTATGGACGACTGAATTTTGTCTCTTTCTTCTTCATATCTAGCGACTTTGTATTTTTTCAATCAACATATAAGGGTTAAAATACAAGAAAAATAAGGTTTTAGGATAAAAAAGTCAAAAATAAAAACAACAAGGACGAAAAATAAAAGAATAAAAAATTCCAGAGACAAAAATGAACTTTTTTAAAAAAATGGTAGCAATCCTCATTAAATTGTGAAGAGAGCAACCATGCACAGGGAAACCTATACCTAGTTTAGTTTGTAACTTAATTAAGTAATTAATTAATTATAATATCCCACTGATTTGTTGTTGTTGTTTCAAGATTGCAAGACGTTTTCTGCGATACATGGATGGTTCTGTAATTCCTGTTAAAGATTTTGGTTTAAGAGTAGTGAAAGTGAAAACACCTAAAACTGGAAACCTCCTCTGTTCCCACAAGCATTCTTACCATGGGCTTTAGCCCCACCAAATTGTTTGTCAGTAACATCTTTACTTTGGTGACTTGGGTTGGGTTTGGTAATAGCTGCAACAGCCCCATGAACAACCTTATTACCAAACAGGGCCTTATATTGTTAACAAAGAAACCATTCAGAACTGGGACGATATGGAATCATGGATCATGGGACCGTTAACCTTTTGTCCCCCGCCCACCATAATTATGTTTAAGTTTTTTGTTACAGTGCAAATGCTCTGGATCATAACTAGCCTTGTTCTGCCTTCTCTTTCAACAGATGCAACCAGTGGAAAGTAAGATTTTGCTCACAGACCTGCCTTTTAATCCCTCAAAAAATCGAACCATTCACCTTAATTTATATACTACCTGATTTTCATTTCATTCCACAGAAATGATCTCTTACTCACAGTCTCTGTTTTTGCTATTTCTTATGATTGCATTATAAATGATGAGTTTTTGCCTTTGTCTCATAAAAAGCAATGGAATCATTAGATGCCAGATCCTCAATGTTCTATGCAATTTGTAGTAATGATTAATTAATCAAAGGGTTAAAGCCATGGCTTGCTCTTCTAACTGGCGGTGTCCAAGAGCACGATCCTTGGCCTTTTCTCTCCAGGTCCCTGTTGTTTGTGGTTATTCATTCCCTCATCTCACTGAGCCAAAAAAAAACTCTGCTATGTAAGGTGAAGCTATAATGTTTGTTAAAAATAAGTTAGATTTCTGGTTTTTTTAAAAAATAATAGAGGAATCGATCCTTGAGAAATTACTTTCCTAGTTAGAATAGATTTTCTTGTTTAGTTCAATTCCTTACTTGTCTAAGTCAGGTTATGATTTCCCGTATTATTAATTTAACATGAGAACTTAACTTTACAAAATGTCTGTCTCAGGTTATGATTTCTCGATTTCTCAGAGTAGAACATGTTCCATCTTTGACTCAATACAATGAATCCATGAAACAATCTAGTGGCTTGATGGCTAGCAACAGGATTGGGGTCTATCTTTTCTCTAATCTAGAAGATTGGTTTTTAAGTAAACTGAAGACTAGCACTTAGGGAAGGCCCATATAACTGGTAGTTCATAGTCTTGCCGTCTTTCTTTTTATGTTGAGTTCATGTAAAATTCCTCATGGGATCATTTCTATATTTTTTAAATTTATCAACGGAATATTCTATCGGTAATTAGACACTGAGCCTATTAAGAAGACTTTTACTGATGGGCTCACAAACAATTATAGTTTGTAGAAAAAACTTTCCTTGATAATTCATGTTTTGTCTGTAATTTTGTTCATGAAATAATCACCGATGGATTTATAAACGAAATAAGCGCACCAAACAAAAAAAGCTTACTTGCTTAATTCTGTCGGTATATTTCTCAGTGAATAGGACATATTAGCAACAAAAAAGATTGTATGTAATTTCATCAATGGTTTTCTTAATGTTACCGACAGAATTAAATTGTTAGTGATTAAACAGTGGCACAATGACATTTGCAATAATTTTTTTCCAACTCTCTGGAATATACCAACGGACTTAATTTGTCAGTAATTTTTTAAAAACAATTAATTAAAATAAATTAAATTAAAAAATCAAATATTTATTACAAATTTATAAATTCCAATACAATTCATCTAGAATAGAGGGGCGTGAGGAGGAGGAGGAGGAGGCGGGTCTTCGCTTGGACTGTGGGGCCAATAAGGGAGAACACATGTATCACTCATCTGTCATTTCAACTCCATGTACAATCGGTGAAGTTTGATCGTCTTAGCATTAAGTCACCTTTTCTTAGCAGCAAGATGGGTTATCAGAGCTTCAACTTGTTAGTTTAAAATCACCTCGAACTCTTGAGTTTGAGTGCTCAGAACCGATTGCGAGCATCTAATGGTTGAAACACTTCGGGTTGTCTGCAAGTCTTTGTTCGTAATGTTTGAGATACAGTACATCTGATTTCTATTGGGTCTACTAGATGATCTTGCCTCTAACCACAAATTTGAATCAAGTTCCAGATGGGTCGAAGGATCGTCCCCATATTTCTCCTACAACCGAGTGTTATATGTTTCCTGAAAAAAAGTTAAGAAAATTCAAAAACATAATACTTAAAAAAAGAAATTGTTGAAATCTAACATACCATAAAGTACTGAGCTTGGCTATCCACGAGTTGTTACACCCCTTTTCGACAGTCATCATTTAATTCTTGCGTTTCTACAAAAAGCTCATTTGGTCTTGGTTCGTGTCCAAAAACCAAAGCCTACAAGAGAAAATTGTTGCTAGTTAAAAATATTAATATAAAAACACATTTAAAAAAATGATGTAATAAAAAGAATCTTCCCATCCGCTTCGCATGCGAAACGAATGGAGTGGATCCACTGATATGCGTGGTAATAGAATCGTGAATCTGCTTGTTCTAGTTCTTCACACCAATTATGACAGTCGCATAAAATGCTCGAACATCACGTGAAGAATATATTTTGCCCATACAGCCTACGAGATGTACGGAGGTCTGAAATCTTTCCAAATCGCTACATCCTTCCAGCCTGGAAGCTCTCTTTCTTTAGCATATTTTTGTCTTTTTTGTGCGCCTCGTACAAACAATTACACAACCTATATGGTACAAATTAATTATCGGCTAATAAATAAAAAATAAAATTTTAACATTTGGATAAAAAATATTTATCTTGATCTCATTTTTACCTTACAACATGATTCTCCAAAATCCTTTTGGCAGCAACGTTGTCAGCTGTATCGAAGTAAATTTTGTCCTCGCATTTCAAATTTGTAAAAGAATAATTTCATTAATATTAATAAACTAACCAAATTAACATAATAAAAAAATTGTTTAAGTTATTACTAACCTTAAACTTTATGAACCATTCATCAATCATGAGTTTCTATTCATGATTTTTAAAACCTGACTCCATTGAAACAATGACACTTCCATCAATAATTTTATCATTGATGTTATCATTATAGTAGCCTTAATATTTGTAAACCTGAAATTTCATTCATTAATTGAAATTAATTTTTCAAAAATTATTAATTGTTCTTTATTTTTTAGTAATGCATGAAAGGAAAACAAACTTACACTGAGTGGTCGGGCTTCCACTGGGCTAGGTATTTCCTACTAAATGGATCTCGCTTGAAGGGACCCCTCCTCGGCATGACAACATTGCACTTGACAAGCCCGTGTCGAGAGTGGTTGTTTGTGCCTCATGAGCCTGTTTACAATCAGCACCTAACGACTTATGATCATTAGAAATGCTCCTAAAAGAACTAGCAGAGATCTTATGCATTACTGACTTTCACAAAAGCATCTACACAAATTAAAGGATTGAAAAAGATAATAAAATTCTCATTCTAAAAAACTCCGGCAGCATCTCCCTTATATGGGAAACTAACCAAAATTTTATTACTTGCATACACTAAAAAGAAAAATAAAGCAACAAAGTAATTGATTTTATTTATGACTAATATAGTGACATTAATGTTGTTATCACCTAATTCTCAATCCATAAAAATAACAAATTTAAAGATAATACGTAGCAAGATTATAAAACTATCATGCATAAAATACACAAAAAAAAACATAAAAAATTAAATTTCAATTCATCCACTCAATTATAAAGTAGACTAGACCACTCTGTCACTTTCTTATTAAACTAACCATGCTAACATTCATCAACATAGATGAGATAAGTCCAATATCTTAATCTCATTTGACTTTACCACCTAGGATATTGAAGAACACAAATGTTTCCCTCTAGTAGCTAGCTTTGTTTAATATGCTGAATTTTCTATACATCAATAAATTTCTTTGATGCATAAATTTAAGCAGCACACTTTTTATTTCTGCCAATACTGATGAGAAAAAAACTTAGTAAATTATTCCTTAATTGGTTGGCTATGTGTTAATGAAAGTACAATTAGTTGGTGGCTAAGAATAAAAATATGTTAATCCTACTAATTAATTAAGAAGTGAATCAAATGATACCTCTAGAATCTTTAATAATGACAATTAAAGTGGCAGTCATGGTCTTCCTAGATCATGGGATCATGGGGCAGAACGTGGGTGAAGTGGCAGCCTCATTAGGGCAGAACGTGGGAGCATAACTGGAGTGCTCTCCAAGCTGCTGAGATTATGGAGATCATGGGGGAGAAAGTGCCCCACTAAGTCCTGAAAAATAGGAGATCAAGGGTGAGCCTTGCAGCTCACATACTTGGCTATAAATAGTTGTTGATGCTCTTAGATGGTAGCATAGAGAGCATACGAGATAGGGAATGCATAGAGAGGAAATAACGTGTGTAAGCTTGATTGTGTAGCATGCGAATTCTGTGCATAGCACACATTGTGTAATCCTTTGCTGACGAGATAAATAAAGGTTGAGAGTTCTTCTTGTATTCTCGGTGTGCTTTGTGTTGTGCAATTCTACTTGTGTATTCCGTTTGTCTTTTAACTTGGGAAAGTGGGGAAACCTCTCGGGTGAGGGAAACACTTAGTTACTAGGCAAACACGAGTGGCATATCAATAATAGCAACAAATAATTATTTTCTCTTTCTTTTTCCTTATTTGTTTTCATTTCAAAAAATGATCATAAGGAAATGTAAAGTAGTAATTAGTATGGAAAACCATTCTTTAAAGTATTTAAGAAGAAATGAAGTTATAGCTCATTTCTATTGACAACAAGGTAAGTTCAAATCCAATGAGACAATCACTGATACATAAATTTATGCATTCTTTACAAACCCAGAAACTATAGTTGGAAAAAAAAACCAAAACTTCATAAATAAGAAGTGAAAAGTGTGGTCAAGAAACCATGCCTCACTAATTTTGTCTTTGAAGGAAATCAAGCACCTATTCTTCAATTTTCCTTCTTTTTTTTCAATTTCTCAGCGAACAAACAAACACACCCAGAAAAACCCAAATTAAAACCCAAAAAATAAACCTTCCTTCACCTATTTTCCTCATTTTCTTCCACCAAACAAATTGACACAAATTACAAGCAATGTTTAAGGCACAAATAGCATAATAAACAAACATATACACTACAAATTGCTAGAAATACAGATTAAAAATCCCATGCCATTCAGATTATCAACAATAATAACCACACTAATTAAGTTTTGAACAACTAAAGAAAAAGGATGATAAAGGAGATTGACCTTGAAGGATGTGGATGACTTTGTTGGAATAGCTTGAGAATGAAAAAAATAAACATTATAAGTTAATTTAACAAAATTTGGCAAAAAGATGAAAAACCAAAAAGGAATAAGAAAGAGATTCACCTTGTGTGGGGTCTTTTCCTTTCGTGAGGATGGTGTGAGGAAGGAAAGGAATGAGAGGGAGTAAGAAGAAAAAACAATATGGGTGTTGGGTGCAAAGAGAGAAACGAGTTGTTGAGAGAAAAAGATAGAAGTGTTTGTGCATTCTATTATGAAATTAAGGATTATAGTCTTTTAATTTGGGGTTTTTTTACTGACAAAGTTGTTATTGGATAGTTAAAATAATAATTTTTAAAATTTTCATTAGTGATTCCGCCTGTAATCTTTAATTGAAAATTTCAATTTAATTGAAAAAAATTAGAAACCCATTCTACTATCACTAACAATTTTTTTTTGTCGGTGATTTTATCTGTAATGAACAATAATTAACAGTGTCATTGAGAAAGAAACGGTTCCAAAGCACTTGGAAAAATAGCGACGGACATTAATCGTCGTGATTCTATTTATAATGAACAGTAATTAACAGTGCCATTGAGAAATGAACAGTTCCAAAGCTCTCGAGAAAATATCACTGGACATTAAAAATTGGTGATTCCATCTGTAATAAACAGTAATTAATAGTTCCATTAAGAAATGAGTTGTTTCAAAGATCTTAGGGAAATAATGACAGACATTAATCATCGGTGATTCCATCTATAATGAGTAGTAATTAACAGTGTTATTGAGAAATTAACAGTTTTAAAGCTTTCGGGAAAATACCGACATAAATTATTTTTCGGTGTATCTGTTGATATTTTATAGTCCATCAGTAAAAAAAATTATGTGTCTAAATTCTATCTGTATTTCTTATCTATCAATCCTGCAAATACTTTAAATCACAGCACAACACAATACAATAACACCAATTTTGCGTATAATGATAAAATCACAAAAAGTAAATGTTTCGTTGTCATGTAATAATAAATTCACATCAGTGTGATTATATTAAAGTTAATTTCATCTAGAAATATTTCATTATAGTTAATTTCATTACACATTCATGTTGTGTAAATTAATAAGATTTTTCTTCTTCTTCTTCAATTTCGTCTTCATTATTATCATCTTCATCGCAATCTTCTACATTGGTTTCATCACTATCATCATCTTCATCGACTTCTGTATGTCCGCTGGTTCTCAAAACATCATCTAACTCCTCAACATCAACATCAAAAAAAGTATTCTCAACGATGCGAGAATTTGAATTTTCTTCTATGTTGATAGACAAAGCAACTCAATATAGATCAACTAACTCATCAAGTTGGAAGACATCATCTCACAAAGTTATTTCATTGTTACCATCTTGAACAACCTAGACACAACATCTAGGTTTGGTTTTCACTACGGATAATCATTCTAGCCTTCCTGTTGTCATTTATCTTCCATTTCACATATATAACCGTGTTAAAAATATTTTCAAACACATTTTTTTCAATGTACATGACATTAAGGTCATGGTGGAGAAGATTGATCTTCCAGTAAAGAAGCTCCTAGAAAATATCTTGCTTTATCCAATTGTGGGTCACATCAAAACCAAGAAACTTCTGCATACTGGATTGAAAACCAAACACAATGTCATTGTACTAAAACACCATGACATACAATTCTTCACCCAACGGTAGTGGTGGTGCAACATCCCTTTCAACTCTACCAACAAAGAACTCCTTTCTCTTTTTTCTGTACTTGTGATATATTGGCAAAAACCATCAGCGACAATAAAAAAAGAAAGATGTTTTACCACTATTAAATGTAGGAACTAGTTCCTAAACTTGGCTTATCTCAAATTGATTAAGTTTCTCTTGCATGACAAATATCCAATACTCATCTTTCAACTTATCATCAGAAGTCTTGGGTTCAAGATGAGAGATGAAAGCAATATTGTCGATGTAGTTTACTAAGGCAGATCTAGTTTAAATATCTTTTTAAATATCTTTAATGATGATGTCTTGAGGTAATCCTCTTTACTTCTTTATAGTAGTTGGAAGATCATAAGGGTTTTACACATCATTTCATGGTCATCTTACTTTTGTGTATTTTAAGGTTCCTCTATAGATTCATTATTCTTCAATGTAACCTCTTAAGCTCTATCCATGTTCAACTTATGAAAATCAATATCTACAAAGGTTTCTTTAGTATTTTTTGCATCGAATGGTTTAGATTCATAAAAAATCACATAAATTGATTCCTTAATAATAAGAGTCCTTTTATTATATACTAGATATAATTTACAAGTAGTGAAATAACCAAGAAAAATACTCTAATAGGATTTAGTATCAAACTTCCTTTCGAATTTAGAATAAAAAAATTGAATAAAAAACCAAAGTAAGAGATATTAGGTATTTTTTTTCTCAAACTAGATCTCATAAGGTGTTTTATACAAAATTGGTTCAATGAAAACTCAGATTGAAATAAAGCATGAAGCACTAATGAATTCTACCTAAAAATATTAAGATAAATCATACTCGTTAAGAGTACTTCTCTTCATTTCTTGAAATGATCGATTTTTCCTCTCAACATTGAGATAAATCATACTCATTAAGCATAGTTATCTTTGTCTCATTGAAGACAATGAGTCAACAAGGGAACATGTCACCAAATTTGCTTATCAATATGGAAATGGTGTTGTTAATCCCTTCGTGAACCTAAGGTTGTTTAGTTCTTCATTAATCAAAGCTACCTTTCACTAGTTCTCCACATTACAACTAAAGTTCATCAATAGTTAAGAGCAAATAGAGACTCATTTTTATGAGCACTTTTACAAAATAGAACTAACAGTAATGTTGGTTAGGTTGGCTAGAATTGTTCATGACTAAAATAGTCTATAAAAAGTATGTACTTTGTTTTAAGAATCTCAAAATGAAATGCAATACAATTATAATAGAGTAGCAATGCATGAAGTTAATTCCAATATAATTGAATAGGAATGCATCAAGTTAATTCCACTACATTTATAATAGAGTAAGAATGCATCAAGTTAGTTCTAGAGGGAAAACAATGGAATACTAGAAGAGGTTATTCATAATCAAATATATTGATATTTATATCCTTTCATACAATGTTGTTTGGTATGAAAACATGTTGGGAAAATAAATAGAAAAGAAGCCATTAAGGAGAACCTACCTATTAGATACTTGAATGAGGTTGAAATGGCCTATACAATGATCAACTCGGATTTTAACAAGGAGTTTAAGAAAGTTAAGCAACAATAAATTTTGATCACAAAACTTAAAAAGAGATGATTGTTCGAGATTAATAAATTAAGAAAGCATAAAGAGGCCAGCAAGCTTAGTAGCAAAGAAGCAAAAGCTATTGAAGTGCTCAATAAGGGTAAACAATACTTTTTTAACAACAAAATAGCTAAAGAAACTTTTGAGCAACTGATACATGGGGGAAAAAATTAAGTTCATTGATAACCACACAATTCCCATTACTAAACATATTGAGAAGAAGAAATATTGCAAATTACATGACTCACGAAGACGTGGCATTAATAGTTGTGTTGTCTTTAGAAATCCGATCTAAAAGACACTTGAGGTTAGTCATATTTCCTTCTTAAAAAAGAAGATAAAGGTGGATAATGATCATTTATCCAAGGTGATAACAACAATAACTACCCCTAGAATAAAAGGAGAGTTATAAGAAGTAAGGCATGATTGATCATGGTAGAAGCTAGAATTAGTATTGAGTACTGCTATTAAAAAAAAGGTACATCAACAGTAACAATGCTAAGAAATTGACATTATAAATTCAAGAAATACTTTTATGTAAGGTATACAAATGTCTAACCAATCATATCATTCTTTCTAAAAAAAAAAGAAGAAGACTTGGATTGCAAAGTTGAACAAAGATCCCAATTTTGAAACAAATGTGCTTTGTTGTTATAGGGATGAACATACAATTTTTTATTTAATCTATCCTTTTCAATATGAAATTATCTTATAAATTTACTAAGTGAAATTATTTAAAATTAAAAGGGTAGTTATAATATTTTTACACTAAAGTAGAAGGTACACCCTTAAAATCATCTAAATGAGGAACTTAGTCTCGATTGATGTATGAATTGGCCTGAAGACACCCTTATCGTCAAACTAAAAATAAAAAGACATGAGCCATGAGGTGTGTAGCTCAACTGGTCAGGCCCTGGGTTTGCTTCCTAGAGGTCACCAGTTCGAGTCCTACAAACCTCAGGGCTACTAGAGGCAGGTGCGGAAGGAAGGGGGGGCAAGCAGGGGCCCGGGCCCCCCCTGACACATTTTAATTTTGTTTCATTACTGGGTAATGAAAAACGAGGAGAAGTTATATATTTTATTTTAAAGAGGTGGGCCTTAACTTTACTTTTGATTTTCTTTGAATTTACTCTTAACTTACATGGAAAAAAAAAACAATATAAAAATATTATTTTATGAAATAAAAAATAAAACACTTAATTTGTCCTAATATAAATCATGCAGCAAATTAAAAATATAAATAAAAACACAAATCACGAGTAAAATTTTTCTATTAAAAATTAAAACAGAGCCACTAATTAATTTATCTTTCATCAAACAAAACAAGGTAACTTAAATTTAAAATCTATTTTTGTTTTGTTTTGAGATGTTTGTTAATAATTTGATGAGGTTTTTTTATATATAATTCTACCATTTTTGCTCCTTTTTTTTTCTCAGATCTGCTAGTTCTACAAATTATTTTTTGAATTCTTGTTATAGTGATTTTTTTTCTAATTAATTAGATATATTTTATTGGTTTGTTTTGATTATACTTGGATTTTTTATGTTTTGTTTTTAGCAGAGCCACCAAAATTATCAATTTTTTCTTACGATATATGTTTTGATTTTAGATTGAACCATGAAAAAAATAAGAAGAATTGATTTTTTTTAAGAAAAAAGAAAAAATATTGATAACTTACAACCTATTGAACGAGCTTTTTCAACGATGAAGATTGTTAAAACAAGACTTCGCAATCGGATGGAGGATGATTTTCTTGCAAATTATTTGATTGTCTATATAAAAAAAGAAATTGCTGAAAGATTCACAATTGATATGATAATCTATGATTTCTATTCTATGAAAGAACAACGAGCACAATTAAAATAAATATGTAAGAATTATTTTTTATTTTTTATTTGCTTTATTTCAAAGTTTATCAAACATAAATAATGCTTTGTTTTAGTTAATGTTTCTTATATACTTTGTATGTTTATATTTGATAGATATAAAGACAAACAACATTAAAGTGATAGATACATTATGAAGATGAAATTAACTTCATTGCTTTGACTCAATTTGGTATTACTCTAAACATTTTACCTTATACAAAGGTCATTATATGTTTGTAGTAAGTTATTTGAATAAAACTAAATTATGCAGGTTTTATTTTACAACTCATATACAATAAATTAAAATAAATATTATATCTTGTTATATTAATTTTGGCCCCCCCTAACAAATAATTCTAGTTCCGCTCCTGACTGGAGGCTTATATGGTCGTTAACTTCAAGGCCCATGGGATTAGTCGAGGTGCGTGCAAGCTGGCCCGAACACCCACGTTAATCTTAAAAAAAAAAAGACATGTCTACATTTTCACATAAATTTGTATAAAAATTAATAAAACCCATGTACTTTAGGAGGATAATCGTTAGAATTGTAATTAGTTTGGCTAAATATTATGACATAAGAATATAATAAATACAATTATACATAAAGGATATATTAGAGATATGTGTAAAATATAAAGATAAATATACAGAGAATTAAGAGGGGAGTTCTTTCATGGTCATCAAAGTTAAAGTCTTTAAAGTAACGCAAAGCAAGATTCTTGTAAATCTCTTAATAATTTATTGTGTAAATGAGACAGCTAGCAGCCATCATTTGACTGAGAAACTGGAAAGAAGAAACATGGAAATTCGTTCAATTGGTGATCAATTCTCCGAAAACTGATGTGGAATAAACACAAACAGTGTAAAATTAACCATAATGTAGAAGATAAAGCAAGCTTTTGTCTTTATGACTAAGTTTACTTGCCATATATATATATAATTAAAAGTGAAATGCGCAGACTGAAAGAAAAGTTTGGCCAGCCTGAGCAGGCAGCACCCATCACCCATCACCCTTAAATATACAAGACGTCGCGATCCTGACCAAACATTACAAAGCCAACAACGTATTTTCTACAAAATATATAGGAACAAAAACTATAGACATCACTACTTGACTAAGTGATTGTTTGTCAGCCAAGAGTATATATATAGCTCAGCTGAAGATGTCAATGTTGCTTCAATTTCCTGTAAACTTTCAAGGTCACAAGACAACCTCTTTCAATAGTAAGGTTCATTGGATTGCAAGAAATTCCTTTCTAATTAAAGCTGCCTGACGCCTGGTGCAAATGCCAATTGATCAGAGCCACCAAGCACATGCATGCATGGTTCGTTCTGTCATTGTTATTGATATGGATATGAACTTGGCGTCTTTGTCTCATCAGCCCCTTGAGCATATTCCCTTTTTTTTTTAATGTAAAATTCCACACGTTAAAGTATCATAGAAATCCCATATGTCCATTCATTTGAGTGAAAAAAACAAAAAACTCAAGATTTCTACTACAAAATTAAAGATAGCAAGATATGAAAAAAAAAGCTTTGATAGCGTATCAAAATATAGGATTGAATCGATATTAATTCTAATAGTCTTCAGTTCTTATACGTCTTTGAAAATCAATGAACACAGTTACCATTTTCATAATCACTTTGATTGATTAGTTTTAAAAAAATTGACCACCAATTGTCAACTTTTTTATATTACTAAAAACAAAAGTAGAATATAAAGAGACCAAAAGACTTCTAAAGAACCCAAAAATTAAGCCTAAATTCAATTGAATGGCACTGTGAGGAATCATTTTCATGCACTGTGAGGTGCATTTCTGATCAGAAATCCAGAACCCAAAAGAAAGAAGAAGAAAGTGGGAGTACTTGCCTTTTGAATATTTTGTCGATTATAGAATTTAATGATTTCCACAATTTAGTTTTTCTTTTTTTTTGTCTCTGTCAATACATTGAATCTTGATCTGAATTTGAGCCTGATGTAGTTAAATGGATTTGAAATACAATAATCTTGATTTGTATTTAAGTACTTGTATATTAAATAGATCAAATACAAAGTAAACTTGGTTCAATAATAATCCAATCCTAATTAATAAGAATAATATTATTTTAATAAGTAAAATATAGTTTTGATTTTACGTTTAGGGTTTATTTATTATAAAAATTAAATAACCTATTAGAAAATGCTTTTTTAAAATAATTAAAAGGTAAGCATTGTTAACATCCCTCTCAAATCAATATTTTTTTGATGTTTTTATATCATTTTAAAGCGTTAATATCAAAAATTATTTTTAAAAAATAAAAAATATATATTATTTTGATGTATTTTCTAGTGGAAAACACTTTGAAAAACAACTGCAATCATACTCTTAAATACCCCTGTAATATTGAATGGTGTGTTTACTTTTTTTTCTCTGAAAACTCACATAAGAAATATCATCATATGTACTGGTTAACATTAAAGCATAAATCAAATGTATTGAAACTTAAAAAAAAATGAATAATAAATCAAATAGATGTACAAATTCCATAGATTGACAATTGAAGGATGTTAAAATATTCATTTATGAAAAAAAATGTAATCACAATTACAAAACTAGACGGTCCTGTGATAT
>Ga0307515_10015628_pt1 | contig 13968 bp, 13 predicted proteins | sample 17_EM_MG_FD_194513 | JGI IMG/M metagenome (GOLD analysis project Ga0307515, IMG submission 194513) | Populus trichocarpa ectomycorrhiza microbial communities from riparian zone in the Pacific Northwest, United States - 17_EM | ecosystem: Host-associated > Plants > Roots > Unclassified | place... | reverse complement strand
TAGGCCCCGGGAGTGATATCTAAGACCCGTCGTAGTGAAGGGCATGTGAACATCCCGGCGTCCAATTGCATTTCAATTTCATCTAAGGCCTTCCCCCGCGAGCGCGGCTCGGAGTTCCATCAAGCGGAACCGTTCGTCATTGCGAGGAGCAAAGCGACGAAGCAATCCATTCTTTCTTCGTGCGGCAAGATGGATTGCTTCGCTCCTCGCAATGACGAAAAACACGCCTTCGCATTCTCGCTGCTGCCACGCGAGGTTTTCCAAGACAGCCTTACCCTCTCATCGAGACGGCGCAAATCAACGAGCCAGCAGCTTCGGACCAGGCGCCCGCGCTCTCGATGTTGCTGCTGCGTACACCAGCAACCCATGCATTGAGCCGGCAAGCACCTTGACAGCTGAAATGTTTCGGGCTCATTCTTACACTAAGTAAGAATGACGACAGGGATGGAAATGCCGGAACAACCGAGAAGTCGGCGGCAGACGCGTGCGGCCATTCTGGGGCATCTGCTCCAATCGGGTGGCATGTTCCGACCGCCTCTGGCCAAAGCCGTGCGCCTGTCCGAGGCGAGCCTGTCGCGCATCCTGTTTGATCTGAAGGCGGAGGGCCTGATCGAGGAAGTGAGGCAGCCTGCGCCTTACGTCGGCGGCCCGTCAGGTTTGGTGTCTCTCGACAGCTCCGTGAGGCTGGCGGCCATTGAGCTGACCGGCGATCGGCTGACCGTTGGGGTCGGCGGGCTTTCGGGCGAACTGCATTATTCCGAACGACTGCCACTGCCGAAATCGCCAACCGTCAAATCCGTCGGCCGGCTGTTTCACCAGGCGCTGCAATTGCTGCAAGACTGGACGCGGCAGCATCGGGTTCAGCTCGCGCAGATCGGCGTCTCGGTCCCGGGACTTGGCCGGTTGAGCGAACTCGTCAATCCGATCATTCCCTGTGACGTCGGGCTCGTGCGCGGCAAGCTTGGCGAGATGTTCGCGGGTGTGCCGGTCGAGATCACCAATTCGGTGGTGGCGCATGCCACGTTTCATCGCTGCCGCACAAATGATTATCCGTTTACCGGCCCGCATCTGTTCGTCTTTGTCGGCCAGGGCGTAGCAGGTGCCTGGATGGACGACCCGATCGAAGCCGATGCTTTGCAGCCGGTCGAGCTCGGCCACATGGTGTTCGGCGATGGCGGTCCGCCTTGCCGCTGCGGCCATCATGGCTGTGTCGAGGCCTATACGTCGCTTCCGGCATTGGCCGAGCTTCTTGGAGTTGGCGAGCCGGAATTGCTGCAGCTCGGCGATGAATGGGTGAATGCAATCCGTATCTCAGCTCGCGTGCGCCAGGAGTTGCGGCGCCGGCTGTTCCGGCTTGGCCTCGCGATCGGCAATACCCTGAACGTAAAGCCGTGTCCCGGCGTGGCCATCAGCGGCTGGCCGTCTCTTCTCGCGGAAGAAGATCGGAAGGCGCTGGTCGACGGGATCGATGCCTGCCTGATGGGCGGGCGTGAATTCGCCCAGGTGTCACTCGCTTTCGTGCCGCCTTCGAACGGCAATGATCCGAATGCCGCACTGGCCTTTGCAGCCTGCTGTCTGGCCTGCCGCGGCGGCATGCCGGCCTCATCGGCGGAGGCCGCCTAAGATGCAATGAGCGACGCGGCCAACGCGTCACAGTTTGAAACCGGGAGGAACGTACCATGCCAATGATTACGAGGCGTCGTCTGCTCGCTGGATCCGCTGCCGCACTTGCACTACCGGCGTTTGCTCGCGCCCAAGGCGCCAAGCCCCGCATCACCGCCATCTCGCAATGGTCCGCCGGCAGCGACGGCGCGGCGATCACGGCGCTCGGCAAGAAATTCGAGGAGAAGGGCGGGATTTGGCAACACTCGCCCGTCCCCGGGTTCACCACCGAGATGATGAACAAGCTGCGCGCTCAGATCATAGCGGGTGATCCGCCGGCCTGTTCGCAACTCAAGGGACCCGAGATTGCGGCTTGGTCAAAGATTGCCCCGACCGTCAATCTCGACGCTCTTGTCGCTGCCGCCGGCTACGAAAAGGTGGTCGCTCCAGACCTTGCACGATTGCATAAGCCGGGGGGCAAGTGGATTTCGCTGCCGTTGCAGATCTACAGCACAAACATGCTGTTTCTCTCCAAACGCGCGATGGACAAGGCCAAAGCCGACAAGATCCCCGTCACCTGGGCCGACTTCAACGATCTTGCCGAAAGGATGAAATCAGGCGGCGTTACATACCCCGTCGCCAACGGCGGCACCCGCCCCGATGATGGGCAGAAATTCGAGGCCTCTCTTGCCGGCATCAGTCCGGCTGCATACCGCGCAGCCTTCATGAATCTCGAGAAGAAGGCCTTGGAGGGCCCCGAAATAAAAGCTGCCTTCACACAGGTGCGCAAGATCGCCGACTGGATGGACCCCAACGTTGGCGCCCAACCCTATGCCACCAACCTGAAGCGCTTCATCGACGGCGAGATGGGCATGATGATCCAGGGCGGATGGGCGCAGGGCGTGTTGCGCAACGCCGGCTTCAAGTTCGACGACTTCATCATCGCCCCGGGCCCCAGCGACAATGGCAAGCCGGTCTTCCTGCTGAATGCCGATGCCTTCATCTTCTGGCAGCGCAAGGAGCCCGATCTGCAGGCCGGTCAGGCGCTGATGGCCCAACTCGTCATGGATCCGGCCATCCAGACAATGTATTCGCAGATCACCGGATCGATTCCCGTGCGCACCGATGTCGACCTGTCCGGTGACGGCTGGTCGGACGGTCAACGGCGAACCGCAGCCGCGCTCAAGGACGCTGTCGCCAACAATCAGGCCGTCCTGAGCCTCGCGCACAACATGGCGCAGGAGAACGGCCTGACCGCAGCGATAATCGACGTGCTCACCGAGTACGTGAAGAACAAGACGATCAAGCCGGAGCAGGCGATCACCCGCCTCGCCGAGGCCGTCGAGGGGGCGCGTTGACCGACACCGTCGCCACGGCACCGCGAACAGGGCGGCCGACAACAGCTGCCTTAGCGGGCCGGCTGCCCGAGTATCTGACGATCTGGGTGCCGCTGCTATTGTCGGCCGCGCATCTCGTTTCGTTTTCGCTGTGGACGATCTGGATCTCGTTCACGCCATCCACCCTTATCCCGGTCTCGGGCTGGGTGGGCTTGCGCCACTACACAGCGGTCATCGCGTCGCGGAACTGGAACATCGCCTTCGACAATCTTCTGCTGTTTGGCAGCACTTTCGTGCTGCTGAGTTTGGTGACCGGGCTCGTGCTTGCGATCCTGCTCGATCAGCGCATTCGCGGCGAGAACGTGCTGCGGTCCATCTTCCTCTATCCTCTGGCGGTGTCGTTCGTCGTCACCGGCACGGTCTGGAGTTGGCTGCTCAATCCTGGCCTCGGAATCCAGAAGCTCGTCCACGACCTCGGCTGGACCTCCTTCCGGTTCGATTGGCTGGTCGACCGCGACATGGCAATCTGGACGATTGTTGTCGCTGCGATCTGGCAATCCTCGGGCTTCGCCATGGCGCTCTTTCTCGCCGGCCTTCGGTCCGTCGATGCCGACCTTATCAAGGCCGCGCAGATCGACGGCGCCGGACCGGTCCGAATGTACCGGCGCGTCATTTTGCCGACGCTTTGGCCGATCACCATAACTGTCATGGTGATCCAGCTGCAGTTCGCCATTTCGACCTTCGACCTTGTCCGCGCGCTCACCAACGGCGGGCCTGGACTGGCGACCCAGCTGCCAGCCCTCGTCGTCTACGACCTGATGTTCCAGCGAGGCTTACTGGGTCGCGGTGCGGCGGCGGCCGTGCTCATGTTACTGATTCTTCTCGCGGTGCTGCTGCCGTACGCGGCGTGGCGATACCTCCAGCGACGGCGGTCCGCCCATGCGTGATCGAACCTTTGCGCCGAGCCGTATGCTGATTTATCTCGTCGTTTCGCTTGTCGCGGCGGCGTGGCTCGTACCACTGGTCGTCGTCGTGCTGAACTCGCTGCGCAGCAATGAGGAAATTGCACAGACCTCGATGATCGGCTGGCCGCAGCACTGGGCCTTTGGCAATTACCTCACAGCCTGGTCCGACTTCTGCGTCGCGCAGACCTGCGCCGGCATCCGTCCCTACATGCTGAACTCCGCGCTCGTCACCATTCCCGCGACGATCTTCTCCACCCTGCTTGGTGCGGTCGCCGGTTACGCGGTTTCGCTCTGGCGCTTTCGTGGCGATCAGTGGATCTATGGCATCGTCACGCTCGGCATTTTCCTTCCGCAGCAGATGCGTCTGCTGCCCTGGACCTTCGTGCTGCGCGATACGGGCCTGATGAACACGCTAACGGGTCTGGTGCTGATCCACACGATCCAGGGGCTCTCGTTTACCGTCTTGTTCTGCCGAAACTACTACGTTGCCATCCCGCAGGAGTTGATAAGGGCTGCACGCATCGATGGCGCGGGGTTCTTTCGTATTTTCTGGCGCATCATTCTCCCACTCTCGCCGCCCATCCTGGTTGTCACCGTGATCTGGCAGTTCACGCATATCTGGAACGAGTTCCTCTATGGCGTGACATTCACGACCGGCCAACAGCAGCCGGTCACCGCTGCGCTGATCGCACTCTCGGCCGCGGTCGCCGATATCCCGCATCATGGCGTGCAAAGCGCCGCGGTGATGATCGCGGCCCTGCCTACCCTGTTGATCTATCTGATCGGTGGCAAATACTTCGTACGCGGCCTTACCGCCGGCGCCGTGAAATGAAGGGGAAGTCATCATGGCAGCGTTGAGCATTCGTGCCCTGTCGAAGCGGTACGCCAATCTGGAAGTGCTAAAGGGTATCGATCTCGACATCGAGAGCGGCGAATTCACCGTGTTGGTCGGCCCCTCCGGTTGCGGGAAATCCACGTTGCTCAACATCGTTGCCGGGCTCGATCGCCCGAGTGCCGGGACCGTGGAAATCGGCGGACGGGTCGTCAACGACATCCCGCCAAAGGACCGTGATATCGCCATGGTGTTCCAGTCCTATGCGCTCTATCCGTCGATGACAGTGCGCCAGAACATCACGTTCGGCATGGAATGCCGCCACGTTCCGAAGGCGGAGCAGGAGGCGGCGCTGGCGAATGTCGCGCGGCTGCTGCAGATCGAGCCGTTGCTCGGCCGCAAGCCGTCGCAATTGTCCGGCGGCCAGCGCCAGCGCGTGGCGATGGGGCGGGCCCTGGTGCGCGATCCCCTGCTGTTCCTGTTCGACGAACCGCTCTCCAATCTCGACGCCAAACTGCGCGTCGAGATGCGAATGGAGATCAAGCGGCTGCATCAACGGATCGGCGCGACCATCGTCTATGTCACCCACGACCAGATCGAGGCGATGACAATGGCAACGCGGATCGCCGTCATGCATCAGGGCGAGGTGCAGCAGTTCGCCGACCCGGATACGGTGTACCGTTATCCGGCCAATTTGTTCGTCGCGCGCTTCATGGGATCGCCGCCCATGAACACGATGCCGGCACGGTTGGTGGCGGAGGATGGCGGACCGGTGGTGGTGATCGGTGCCGGGCGACCGGACGAGGTTCGACTTCGGCTGCAGGGATACGACGCGGCGGCGGCGTTTGTCGGCAGCGAAGTGGTGCTTGGGATCAGGCCGGAATGCATTGCCGAGGGCAGCCGCGGCTTTTCGGGTGCCTCGGGCGCACCGATCCTCGTCCAGGCGCCGGTCGAGATGGTCGAGCCCACCGGTGCGGAGACCATCGTGTTGCTGCGGCTCGGCGGTGAGCAGGTGCTGGCGCGCATCTCGCCGGATATCCGCCCCGAGCCCGGCAAGCCTGCTTCCTTCGCACTCGACACGCGTCGCATTTGCCTGTTCGACCCGGTAACGGAGCGCCTGATAGCATGACCCACACCCTCTATGCCGGCCTTGCCGGCCGCGTCGTATTGATCACCGGAGGTGCCAGCGGTATCGGCGCCGCGTTCGTGCGTGCGTTCGCGGCACAGCAAGCCCGTGTGGCTTTCCTCGATATCGATTCCAATGCCGGTGAAGCGTTGGTGCGTGAGGTAGCAAGCACGAGCGGTGCACCGCCGCTTTTCGTGCCTTGCGACCTGCTGGACATCGCCGCCTTGCGCGACGCGATGGCGCAAGTCCACGCCGCGCTTGGCGACGCCGCGGTGCTGGTCAACAACGCCGCCAACGACCAGCGCCATGTGCTTTCAGAGGTGACGCCGGCGGAATTCGACTGGATGATTGCCGTCAACCTCAAGCACGTTTTCTTCGCCGCACAAGCAGTGGTGCCGCAGATGCAGGCGCGCGGCGGCGGTTCGATCATCAATATGTCATCCGTGGCATGGACACGCGGCGCGCCGGCGCTGCCGGCCTACGCTGCGGCGAAGGCGGCGATTGTCGGCTTCACCAATTCCCTCGCCCGGCTGGTCGGATCCGATCGCATTCGCGTCAACGCCATCGCACCCGGCATGGTGATCACCGAACGCCAACGTCGGCTGTGGTATCCGGATGAGCAGAAGATCGCCGAGCTTCGCACGCGCCAGGATATTCCCGACGCTGTGACGCCCCACGACATCGCGCGCATGGCGCTGTTTTTGGCGTCCGACGACAGCATGCGCATTACGCGCCAGTGCTTCACGGTTGACGGCGGCCTCGGCTAGCAAAATCCACATCGTCGATCGACGCTCGTTTTGCAAGGCAGTAAGGAAACCGACATGGCAGGCATTCTGGAGCGCAAGGTGGCGCTGGTGACGGGCGGCGCTTCAGGCATCGGACGGGCGACGGCGCTGGCGATGGCGCGCGAGGGCGCCCGCGTTGCGGTGGCCGACCGCGCCGAGGAGACCGCCGCCGGTACCGTCGCACTGATCAACGCGGCTGGCGGCCAGGCGATCGCGATCGGCGGCGACGTCACCGTGGAAACGGATGTTGCCGCGATGGTGGCGCGCACCGTCGCGGCCTATGGCCGGATCGACTGCGCGTTCAACAATGCCGGTGTCGCCGGCGGCGCCGTCGGCCCCGGACGCCAGCGCCTGCACGAACTCAGCCAGATCTCGTTCGACACCATGCTCGCGATCAACCTCACCGGCGTGTGGCTCTGCATGAAGCACGAGATCGTGCAGATGTTGGCACAAGGCGGCGGCGGGGCCATCGTCAACACCGCCTCGATTGCCGGACTGATCGGCCTCGCAACATCAGGACATTATGTGGCGGCCAAGCACGGCGTGGTGGGACTGACGAAGACCGCCGCGATCGAGTACGCGCAAGACGGCATCCGCGTGAACTGCGTCAATCCCGGTTACATCACCACGCCGATGACCAAGGAAGTGGTGGAAACCCGGCTCGATGCCACCTTGGCGAAGGTGCCGATGAACCGGATGGGCGTGCCCGAGGAGATCGCCGAAGCCGTGGTCTGGATGTGCTCAGATAAGGCGTCGTTCATGACCGGCGCTTCGCAGGTCGTCGACGGTGGATATTACGCGGCGTAGAAAGAATGTTCGCGGTGAATTAGCGCGCGCGGAATGACAGAGCCATTTCAACCAGATTGCGGACGGCGTTCGAGCGCTCGGCATGCATATAAGCAATGCCGAGCTGCGCGCGCAAATCGATATCGGAAAGCTTCACAAAGGCGACGCTCTCCGGCCGCACATGCTGCATGCGCGCCGGCACGATAGCGATGCCGATCGATGCGGCGACCAGATTGATCGTGGAAGATAGCTGAGGCGCCCGCTGCACGATGCGCGGCTCGAATCCGGCGCGGCGACAGGCGGCGACGACCGCGTCGGAGAGGCCCGTTCCTTGTCGACGCGCATAGCCGACGAAGCTTTCGCTGGCGAGCGTTTTCAGCGGGATGGTCTTTTTTCCTGCCAGGCGATGGCCAAGCGGGACCGCGGCCATCATCGGGTCGCTCGCCAGGACGTCGAACTGGATCGGGCCGCCGGTCGGGATCGGTGGGCGGATGAAGCCGACGTCCAATCGCCCCTGGCGCAGTCGTTCGACCTGCAATTCGGTGTGCGATTCCTCCAGCTCGAGCTCGACACCGGGCCATTTCTCGCGGAACGCCGCGAATGTCCTGGTGAACACGGGGCTGAAGGACGCCGACTCCGTGAAGCCGACGCGCAGGCGCCCGATATGGCCGCCCGCGACCTGACGCGCCAGCATCGTCGCACGCTCGACATGCCCGAGGATCGACTTCGCCTCGGCCTGGAACAGGCGGCCCGCCTCGGTCAGGGCCACGCCGCGGCCGGCGCGCACGAACAGCTTGACGCCGAGTTCGGCCTCCAATGCCTTGATCTGCTGCGTCAGTGGCGGCTGCGAGATCCCCAGGCGCTCGGCGGCGCGGTGGATGTGCATCTCCTCGGCGGCGACACAGAGATAGCGAAGATGTCTTAGCTCCATTTGATACTTATAAAATATCAAATTCCTCAAAACAATATATTTGATAACGGCTGATGGCCACGGCAAATAGGGTCCACAATGGCACCTGAAGTGGTGGCTTTAGCAGCAGGACGACATGGCCCAGGAACACATCGAGGCATTGCGCAAGCTATTGGCGGAGAAACGTGGCGTCCTGTTGCCCGGCGCAGCCAACGCGCTCTCCGCACGCATCATCGCCGATCTCGGCTTCGAGGCCGTCTATCTGACGGGTGCCGGCCTGACCAACATGCATCTCGGTTTGCCCGACCTTGCCTTCATGGATCTGAGCCAACTCGTTGAGCACACGATGGCGATCCGCGGCGCCGTCGCGCTGCCGCTCATCGTCGATGCCGACACCGGTTTCGGCAATGCGCTCAACGTGGGGCGCACGGTCTCGATGCTGGAGCGCGCCGGTGCGAGCGCAATCCAGATCGAAGACCAGGCGATGCCGAAACGCTGCGGCCATTTCGACGGGCAGGAGCTGATCCCGGCCGCCGAGATGGCGAACAAGGTGAAGGCCGCGGTCGATGCCCGCCGCGACGGCGTGCTCATTATCGCGCGCACTGACGCGCGTGCCGCCGAAGGCTTCGACGCCGCGATCGATCGCGCGGGCCGCTACATCGAAGCCGGTGCCGACATCACCTTCGTCGAGGCCCCGAGAACGGTCGAAGAGCTGCGAAAGATTCCGCAGCTTCTCAACGTGCCGCAACTCTTGAACATGGTCGTCGGCGGCAAGACGCCGATCACCGATCGGACCATGGCCGCCGAAATGGGCTTCAACCTCGTTCTCTACGCCAATGTCGCGCTGCAAGGTGCCATCCAGGGCATGCAGACGGCGCTCAAGGCGTTGCGCGATCGCGGCGCGCTGGATGAGGCGGCGGGCTTGACCGCAACCTTTGCCGAACGTCAGCGCCTGGTCGATAAGCCGCACTTCGATGCGCTCTCCAGCCGCTATGCGACCCCACGAAAATCATAACAACAACCGCCTGATCACCGAGGAGCATCTCATGATAGACCGGCTTCTGCTCGCTGCTGTTTCGGTCCTTGCCTGCGTCGTCTCTGCGCCAGCGGCTCGCGCGGAGTGGCCCGAGCGGCCCATTCGCTGGATCGTGCCCTTTGGACCCGGCGGTGCAAACGATCTGATTGCACGCGTCGCCGCTGAAGCCGTCCGCAAGGGGCTGGGGCAGCCGATCATCATTGAGAATCGCCCCGGTGCAGGCGCCGTGACCGGCACGGCCGCGGTCGCCAAGTCGGCCGGCGACGGCTACACGTTCCTGATCGGCGCATCCGGCGTCGTCACCAACAGCCTGCTCTTGAAAAGCATTCCTTATGCCGACTCCGAACTGGTGCCGGTCGGCATGATCGCGGTCGCGCCGTCGATCATTGCCGTTCATCCCAGCATCCCGGCGAGCAACATGACCGAGTTTGTCGCCTGGGCAAATGCGCAGGGCGACAAGGGGATCAACTGGGCCACCGCCGGCATCGGCAGCACACCGCATTTCGTCGGCGAAATGATCAAGGAAGCGACCGGCATCTCGCTTAACATCGTTCCTTACCGGAGCGGCGGCGAGTCGGTCACCGCGGTACTGTCCAACAGCGTGCCCGCAACCTCGGAGGCGAGCATTGTCGTGCTGCCGCAGATTCAGTCAGGTCTGCTGAAGCCGATCGCGACGACCTACAGCAAGCGCATCAGCGCCTATCCGTCACTCCCGACAACGGCCGAGCAGGGCTTTCCGACCATCGAGATCGGCCATTGGGCCGGATTGCTGGCGCCGCGGGGCACGCCGCAGCCGATCATCGACAAGATGAATGCCGAACTGCAGGCCGCGCTGAAAACGCCCGAGGTGACAGAGAAGCTGTCGCGCAGCGGCATCGAGCCCGCCGGTGGATCGGTTGCCGATTTCGCGGCCTTCATCGCCCGAGAACGCAAGCGCCTCGGCGATATCGCCGCCAAGGCCAAAATGGGCGAGCCGTAAAATGACCGCCTTTGGCGCAAGGCGGCCGTTAATGCCGGCTTCCGGTGCTGATCAGGCCTGTCGGCCATATCTCTCGGTTACCGCCGCCGCGACGAATTTTCTGCGTCCGGCGCTGCCCGGGCTTGTGCCATGGGCGGCGCACCAATCCGGGAATGTGGAGGGGTCGATGTAAACACGTAGCACGACGTGTCCATAGGCCTTGAGCCCCTGCTCCATTTCCTCGGCCATCTTCAGCCATTCTTTCCAGCTCGGTGGCATCTTGTCGCCATCGTCGAAAAGTAGGCGCAACGCTGGATAATCTTCCTCCTTTATCCAATATGCCCCGACTGCGGGAGGCGGCTTATCCTCGGAATTCATCATACGTGTTCTCCCTGCAGATGCTGCCAATCTATCACTGACACGATCGAGGCGGGTCGCCCGCCTCGATCTGCCGCAGATCAGTGATTCGATCATTGATGAAAGTATCCCATTGAAACGCTTCTCCTTGCAGATCGGGGCCGCCGAACTTCCGCAATATTCCCGGGACGCGATGGCGTAGGCACGACAGTCCTCCGCCATTCCGCCCTCCGCGTCGCTTTGTAGCGAGCCGACGACATAGCTTTAAAACCGTCTTGAACTTTGATCTCGCCGATGTCCGCCAAGAGCCAAGAGGAGGCATTGGCCCCTTCCACCTCGTCACAGGACGGGTGTAGGCTGTTCCCGCAGGACGTCCAGATGGATTGCAAATCCGCGACGTAACGTACTGTGGAGGGAGCATCATGAAATTTCCCCGCCGCACCTTCTTGCAGCTGGCCATGGGCGCTGCTGCGCTGCCGGCCGTGCCCCGCATTTCGCGAGCGCAAGCCTATCCGTCCCGGCCGGTGCGCATCGTCGTCGGTTTTGCGGCCGGCGGGGCCACCGACATCCAGGCGCGCCTGATGGGTCAATGGCTGTCGGATCGCCTCGGCCAGCAATTCATCATCGAGAACCGCGCCGGCGCCAGCGGCAACATCGGGACCGAGGCGGTCGCCAAAGCACCCGCGGATGGCTACACGTTGCTGCAGATCGTGACCCCGCACGCGATCAATGCCGCGCTCTACAGTAATCTCGGTTTCGACTTTATCCGGGACATCGCGCCGGTGATCTGCTCCGCACGGCTCGCCTACGTCGTCGTGGTGCATCCTTCGGTCCCTGCCAAGACGATCCCCGAGTTCATCGCCTACGCCAAGGCCAACGCGGGCAAGATCAACTACGGTTCGGCCGGCCCCGGCACGCCGCAAAACATTGCTTGCGAACTCTTCAAGATGATGGCCGGGGTGAATCTGATCCACGTCCCGTATCGCGGCGGCGCGCCTGCGACCACCGATCTGGTCGGCGGCCACCTGCATGTGATTTTTGCTCCGGTGTCGGAATCGATCGAACACATCAAGGCCGGCAAGCTGCGCCCGCTGGCGGTAACGACCGCGACCCGTCTGGACGTGCTGCCGGACGTTCCAACGGTGGCAGATTTCGTGCCGGGTTATGAAGCCAGCGGTTTTGCGGGCATTGGCGTGCCCCGGAATACCCCGCCCGAAATCATCGAGATACTGAACAAGGAGCTCAATGCCGGCCTCGCCGACAGCAAAATCAAAGCCCGGATCGTCGAGCTGGGCGGCACGGTGGCTGGCGGCACGCCTGCGGAATTCGGGGCGATCATCTCGGAGGCCACCGAAAAATGGGCGAAGGTGATCAAGTTCGCGGGCATCAAGGCTGAATAGCTGCGCTGCCATCGATGTCCGCTTCCAGTCAGGGACTCACCTGACACGAACTTCTGTTTGCCGAGCGTCGGCGAATCTCGCGCATCATGACCGCAACGCAGCATGTAGAGCAGACCCCACGTGGACGCGGGTGGTGAATTCGTGCGCGGCCTGTAAAAGGATTCGCCAACCGGATTTCCTCACCCGATGCTGCCATCCGATTCCGTTGAGACCAAGACGTCCTGGGCCGTTGCCTCGGTAGCGCTGGCTATCCTTGGGATGTCGTTCGGCGCGGCCTGGATCACCGCGGTCGCGCTCAAGGACATTGCCAGCGAAGTCGGCGGATTGCGTTCCGTCCCGGCGCTTGCTGGCGCGCTGGCGTGGCTCGGCTCGGGAATTGGCGGCATCCTGATGTCGCGAATTGCGGAGCGGGTCGGCACGCGCTCGACCGTGATCTTCAGTTCGCTGATGATCGGCCTTGGCCTCTCGATCTCGACTTTCGGGCCGCCATGGCCGCTGTGGATCGGCCACGGACTGTTTATCGGCCTGATCGGATTGGGCGGCATCAATGCGCCCCTCTACATTTACGTCAGCCGCTGGTTCGATCGCCGCCGCGGCTCGGCGCTGGCGCTGATCTCGAGCGGTACTTATCTGGCCGGCGCGTTCTGGCCGCCGATATTCGAACAGGCGATTGCTAATTTCGGCTGGCGGCAGGCGATGCTGTGGTATGCGATCGCCGAGATCGTTGTCGTCGTACCGCTTGCGGCCATTTATTTCCGGGCGCCCCCCGAAGTGATTCAGCCCGCGGCGGTGTCCGGCGCCGGTTCAAGCAAAGCGCACGTCCTCGGCGGGCCGCCCAACGCCGTGTTCGCGTTGATGTGCGGCGCCGCGATCCTGTGTTGCATCCCCATGGCAATGCCACAGGGCCATCTGGTCGCCTTTTGCAGCGATCTCGGCATCAGCCGGTCGATGGGCGCGCTGATGCTGTCGACGTTGCTCGGCACCGCATTCCTGAGCCGGCAAATCTGGGGCGCGATCTCCGATCGCATCGGCGGGCTCGCCACCGTACTGATCGGGTCGGCCTGGCAGGCCGCATCGATGACGGCCTTTCTGTCGACGCAGAATGAGACGGGCTTATTCACGGTGGCTGCCGCTTTCGGGCTCGGCTTTTCCGGCATCATTCCGGCTTATGTTTTGGCGGTGCGTGAACTGTTTCCGGCATCGGAAGCCTCCTGGAGAATCCCGACATTGCTGCTGTTCAGCGGAGGGGGCATGGCCGCCGGCGGCTGGCTCGCCGGCCTGCTCTACGACCATCTCGGATATTATGCGCCGGCGTTCGCCCTCGGCATCGGGACCAACATTGTCAATCTGCTTATCGTCGGTGTACTGGTCGGGCGAAAGCGACGCCACGCGGTCGCGCATAGTGCCGTTCTCTAGCCGAAGCAGTTGCGCTGGAATACGCACTTAGATTTGAATCGCCTCGCAACAACCGGCCGTCTATGGTGCGCCTATGTCACGCTTCGTGTTTCCATTGATTGCTATCGTCCTGTCGCTGCTGCCGGTTGTGGCGCCGGCTGCACCTGCCCATAAACGGCCGGCGCCACGCTGGCATGGCTACGGCTTCCTGCCGGGCTACCAACAGCCACCGAATAACAGCCGTCCCGCTTCCGCCCGGGAAGCCGCGGCCTTGCGCATGGCGCGCCAAAACCAGCGTCCCTGGTACATCGATCCAACCCCAAGTTACTACCGGTTCAATGGCGACCAGCGTTATTTCGGCCGGCCTGGCTTCTACGGCGGCCGCTACAATGGCGGCAGCTTTGGCCCTTGCTGGACGCGGACGCCGATCGGCCCGGTCTGGAATTGTGGCTGATCAACCGCGCCGCGCCGCCGTAATC
>Ga0307515_10015627_pt1 | contig 13968 bp, 15 predicted proteins | sample 17_EM_MG_FD_194513 | JGI IMG/M metagenome (GOLD analysis project Ga0307515, IMG submission 194513) | Populus trichocarpa ectomycorrhiza microbial communities from riparian zone in the Pacific Northwest, United States - 17_EM | ecosystem: Host-associated > Plants > Roots > Unclassified | place... | reverse complement strand
ATTCGCTTTCTGCGATCGGTCGAAGGATAGAAGTTGTTCTCAAAACCAAAGCTGCTGCTGGAGAAGACGCCGTTCGGTGGAAGAGACACTTGTGGACGTATGTGTTTTTTTCGGCTTTGAGGATGTGATGGTGTTATTGACGTTCGACTCCTCAGGTTCGTCACGCTGTTTTGGCCGAAGAAGGTTAAGGCGTCAAAGCTCGAAGAAATACATGGGAAGATGGTCATGAAGGGCGGCGGCGGCGGTGGCGGTGGCGGCAGCACGAAACAGACCCCCGAAATACCAAAGAAATCCGGTGGAGGTAAGGTGAACGGTTCAACCAACGGCAAAACCGTGCGGTAGTCCATCCCCCTTGACCAACGGCCACCCTCCGACCATCCCTCTTCGTTTCTTGATTCCTGATTGTTGTATGGGTTTTCCTCGTTGTTTATATTGTTCTTATTTTTGTTATTGTCTCTACCACCTCCCCCCTATTCCTCAGTAATAATTGTCGACTGTATATATCCTCTCAGGAGATGATATCGATGTGCACTAGTTATTTCGTCAAATGGAGACTCGTTTGCTTGGACAACTGTTACTTGGCTACTCTTACAACATGTTTCTCGGATCTGGTGGGTGTTCGGGCAGCCTGAAAACGACCTTCTCCGCACTCGCCTTTCCGCTCCGAAGGGATGTAAGGCCTTCATCGACTTTTCTCGGCCCTCCCTTCCATAACTTCACTGTGTTCGGTATCAATCTCCCGTTCTTGACTGTATTTTGCAGGAACTGCACCCTTTCCTCATCCTCTTGCGAATACGTACCTCTGCGATGACGATGGGATGACTAAGAAACCAGCAAAGCCTTTGGCCACCTCGTAGGGATGCCTCATAAAGGCGATGCGATACCCAGTTACACCCATTACTAACGAATGGATCTTTGCGGAAACATTCTATCCATTATCTCAGATAGGCAGTGAAATCACGGCCGTTCCTCCACCAGAGGAGGCCTATGAGCGGGCGTCAAAGCCAGATGAGCCACCGGAAGTCGCAAGTCCGGAATCCGTGGAGGCCAATCGGGCACAGGGAAGCCCGCGAAAACCAATCTTCTCGTATTCGAATCTAAAAAAGCTATTTTCAAACACATTTGGGCGAGTAGCGGCCTGAGATACTTACAATTTACGCGGGACTGAAACATCGGCTAGACGGTGTCATTCGCATAGGCGTGCGCTGGATATCTAGGAGCGTTAGACAGGTTGTTTACCGTACGTCCCACAGGCTTCAGATAAGTAGGTACCCCGCGAAGACCTGTGGTTGTGCGACCCAAGCGGAGATGTTAGTTGGTCCAAGGCTTCGGTTCCCTCGCCGCGGGCACCAAGGCCCGCCGTTCAGAGATTTTTGGATCTGTGGTTCGTATCTAGTGCGGTACCAGAGCAGTATACCAGACCTAATCGCCGTCGAAAGGACGGAACAAGCGACGCGACCAAAACCGATCACTCTTGAAGTGAACGCGCGTACTATCTCTGTCTCATCCGTCTCAATCCTTCCCTCTCGATAATATTCCGCGATGGACAGCTCGTTCGCCATCACAGGAAAGGGCTACGTGATCGTCGCCGCAGACATGACCGCCTCACGGTCAATCGTAAAAATGCAGTCCAACGTGGACAAAATCAAAGTCCTCGGCACTCACCTCCTCATGGCCTCTTCAGGCGAACCAGGCAAGCAGTTCAACGTAACCTCTTAGTCTCTCGTGTGTGAGCTCACTTTGAGTCGCCCGTGTGTGGATCATTTGGGTTCGAACGATCAACCGTGAAACACACAGGCGATACCGTCCAATTCGCCGAATACGTCGAACGCAACATCCGTCTCGCACAAATCCGCAACACCTATCCCCTTCCACCTCCCTCTGCCGCCTCCTGGATTCGCCGCGAGCTCGCAGACTCTCTGCGTTCCAGATCACCTTATTCCGTTAACTTGCTCGTAGCAGGGTACGATCTCTCCACTCACGAGCCGAAGCTCTACTGGATCGATTATCTGGGCACGATGGCTACCGTGCCATTCGCCTCTCACGGATACGGGAGTTATTTCTCCCTGAGTTTGCTCGATAAGTTCGTATCAGATATCTTTGAAGTGAGACTGGGATCTTTACGAGGACCACTATAGGTATCACGATCCAGAAGCCACTTTGGAGGAAGGATTGGCGACTCTGCGGAGGTGCATAGATGAGGTTTCCAAGCGCCTGGTCGTCACACCTGGAAAGTTCAAGGTCAAAGTTGTTGACAAGGACGGTGTACAGGAAGTTGAGCTCTAGTCATCACTGTTCCCCTGTTCGCCCAGTGTAATCAAACCCGTTGTACGATCTCCACAAAGACAGCCTGCATTCTGGGGTGAACAAGGTGAAATGGGTATTTCGCAGTCAATGACGGCGAAAGCAAGCACGTCTATTCTGCCTACGCTACGCTACCTAACTTATGGTGTACAAGAGATCGTCTGGGAAAAGGAGGGGCGGAAATGTTACAGAAGCTACATACGTAAGGTGTCAGTCGTCTCGTCATTGGCGTAGAGAATGGGACTAATGGGATGGGATATCTCTGGGAGAGAAGGGAGGGAGGGGATCGCGTGTCGAGGTAAACGCGAAGGCAAGTGCTACCTGGTCCTTCCAGTACTTGGACCAGGATCGCGCAAGCTGTATGCGGCGTGAGTTTATATACACCATTAAAGTGCCTACACTACCCACTCTCTGTTTGATACTCGGATGGACGGTTTGAGGGCGGAGGAACTGCGTCTCTTGCGGGGGAATTCGACGCTGACGACTGTAGGTGCCGGGGCAGGTGGGACGATATCTGTGTAAGCCTTGGTCGCCGTTGGTCGCACAGGCGTTGGGTACGATTTGGACCGTTCGATAGGCTTGAGACCAGATGCTGATAACCAAGACGGGCTGAGATACCGATTATAACGGACGCGAAGGAGAGCGACACACCCTCGAGCAATTTGGCATCTGCCTCCTTGTGAAAACTATCCACCAAAGCCGCGTACCGTTTTACCTGCCAGCCCATCTGCTCTGCACGGGCAGCGTTTCCCTGCGACAATGCCCACTTTTTCTCTTCCTTGAACCTCCGCCGTTCGGTGTCGGCCAGTGACGCCTTGGCGCGTAAGTTTGCGACTTCACGTTGGAGCGGTGTCATCTTGGACTTGGGATGGATCAGGTCTGAGGAGGTGATGGAGTCTGCGGTGATGATAGAGCGCGATTCCCAGTCGCGCATTCTCTTGAAGTCTTCCAGCTTCTCGTCTCTGTGTCTGTCGCGTCTGGCGCGGTCGCGGTCGCGGTCTCGACCACCATCTCTTGCCGCCTCCTTCCCCTTGTCTCTCACCGGCTCCACGTGACTATTGGTCCTGGAAAACTGTACCAACCGCCTGCTTGGCTTCTTTCGATGGTGGTGGTGTGGTGAAGTCGGTGAAGTCGGTAACCCCGCCGAGCCGCCAAAGATCGCTGGGCGCCCATCTTCGTCCTCGAGAAACTGGGAGGCGATGTCGGTGACGAGGATGCCGAGCGCGACACCCAAGAGCGTGCACGCACACCTGCTCGTGTCCCAGTTTTGCACAAAGTCGATCAAGAGTCTGCCGAGGATCCCGACAGACGCTGCCCAGGCGAATTCGACCTGCCGCATGAGGAGGTAGTATACGGCGGTGCCTTGCCATAGACCTAGAAAGACGAAGTCGGGGATGGTGGAGGAGTCATAGTGGTAGACGAATTTGTTGATGAATATCCGTGCTCCCAGTCCAAGAAAGAGTGAAGGTGCAGTGGTGATCATGTACATGTCTTGGGCGTTCTTGTTCGAACGAGCCGCTTCGACTGCAACTTGTTTGCGCTTGTTTGTTGCCCGGCCAGATTTCAGCGCTTTCCTGGTGCGGTGCATGATGTTCTCTTGTTTGCAGGACAATGGCCCAGGTAAGCATTCAGAGTGGAAGACGGTAAAAGCACAGTCTGGATCGAACCCGCGGGAAATGACTCCGTGAAGAGTGGGCGGCATCTCGAAAGCGCGACCTTCTCAGTTCATCCACGCACGAAAGGTCCCGGTCAGGATATACCTTTTAATCCTCCGTTTCTATCCCCGTCGCTGACCACACGAGTGCAGCAGACCACCGAAAGGCTATTCCCCGGTCCTGATCAAACCAACAACCGAGGAACTCCAGAACGAGATTCTCGTCTCCCTCCCCAGGACTTTGTGCCGCTTCCCGAGGGAGTCAGCGCTCGGATCAATGCAAGGTGATGATTCATCGACATTTTCCGGTTTCGCTTCATCCAGGCCCTCGGTTTTCTGCACGGCCAAAACCTGCGCCGGCTGACAACGATCGGGGGTTTCCACCTCCCCCGCCACCCTCAAAAATTTCTGTTGACAATGGCTGTGCGGGACTGCCGGACGCGCCATTGTTGTTGAAGCAACTTCTCAGACCATTTTTTGCGCGTGCTGTGTGGCACAACCCTTGGGGATAAATTTGGGCACGAGACGATCATATGTGAAAGTGACGCTACCATCAGGCTTCTCTTCTCTTTCTCTAACCGCTTCCGCCACCCGCTTTCGAGTGCAGTGGCGACCAGCCTCCGCCACCTCACACCCACTCCACCACCTCGACTTACCTCGTATCTCTGTGCATGTTGGACGAGCTACAGTTTCGGAAACCAAACGATAACGATGCCTCCCTTCTTCCACGCACCATCTACCTGCCAGAGTTGGACATGGAGATCGTGATCCCTCCTCCCGTCCAGGTGCCTCGCAGGGAGTTGCCGGCGAACGCCACCGACATCAACTCTCGTGTAAAGCTCCTCAGGACCTCTGTGGCCTTCGGCGGCGTTAGCTTTCCGAAACCTTGTCCTCTACCAAAGCCACCCAGGTGGGATTCTCCTCTTCGAGGTCCACAAGTTCTCCGAAGATCCCCTGACTAATCTGGATCGCCCTTAGCCCTCTTAGACACGAACTTGCCAAGGGGTGCTTCTAGGCCACCTTGATCATTGAATATTGACGACCCATGTGCATATATGACCAGAACTTTCTTATCTCAAGTCGATAGGCTAGGGACTTACAGCATCGTTTACATATTTTAGAACCTATATATCATAGAACATCTCCGCCTTATTGTTTGTCATTCCCCATTCTTTCCTTTTGGACCATAGGCCATGAATTTAGCCTCCTGATTTCATCTGCGCACGTGTGAACCGCAATGTCTTCAACTTTCCACCAACGTGGGCGACAGGTCGCTCGTCTGTGCGGTTTACAATAGGAATCGACATTATGTGATAGCTAAATACATATAGTAAAACACACGCCCCGTCGTCTGTGTGACAGTAGGGGTGGGGAACGAATGGTGAGTGGGGTTGGGGGGTCCTCAAACTTCTGTGTCGACATAGTTGGCCATGGGATCTTCCATCCTGTTCTTGTTCATCCTGTACGCCTCTGCGAAGAGAGTCAGCACACGCACGATTGCATCATTCACCGACTTCTTACCAAGGCGTTCCTCTGTGACTTCGTACGACTCATCTCCCTTCGCACGTTTCCCTAATCGACTATCATCATCCCCCCGTACCTTCCGTTTTTTCTCCTCTTTGAGAGCCTGAGCGAGCCGCTCCTTATCGAGCTGGACCTCTCCTTCACCCACCCGTTCCTTGCTGAACGCATTCTTTGCGGCTCTTCGACGTTCCTCTGCATCTTTTGATGACTCTTGCACTGTCTCGACGGGGTCTGACACCGTCTCCACGGGTTTTAACGGCGATGCTAGCAGGTTCTTCGCGCTCGACTCCGCAGCGGCTTCGATACCCGCCTGACCCGTACAGTACGAGATGTGAACCGTCGAGTGACAGCAAGCATAACCCCACAAACCCGTCAAAGAGTCGTACCAAGACCCCCAGACGTGTGTATGGTTATTGATGTACGCTAGAGTAAAGCGGTTAGTTCGGCTGGAAGTGTCACAGCCAACTCCACCTACCATCCTCGGCGTATTTTGACTTCACCTTGATACGCTCCCTTCCTTTCAATATTCGACCAGTTCGCGAGTACTCGACGTAGTCCTCCGTCTGACCGGAAAGTAACTCCTTCGGTGCCTTCTCGAGGTACTCTTCTCCACCGTACTTGCTCAAGATACCCCCCCTGTTCGCCTCCTTGAGCTGGTCCTTTTTCTCCAGGAAATGTTTGTGTAAGATCTCTCCCTCCGTTGGGTTGGCATGGACGTGGATATCGTGACCACGTTGAGCAGATTGCCAGGCAAACAATTGGAGGTTCTGTACTTGGTTGGCTTCACCGGTAGCACGAGTGAAATTCTCTCCTGAGAACCGTGACTGAAAGTCCGTTAGCGTCGAGTGCGATAAGTGCTGGAAAAGAAAACGTACATCCTCCGGCTGCTTGTTTCCCTCTGGGTTGTCACGCATCGAACGTGTCTTCGGGTCGTAATAAGCACTAGATGGGTCAAGGTTGATGAGGTACTTGGCGGTATCCTCTCGAATACGGAGGTTCCGGACGGTGATACGTGTCTTGGTGTCCAATTTCTGACCAACGGCATCCGCGGCATCAGCGTACTTCTCCTCATCTTCGTCCTCGTCGTCGCTCGAGCCGAAATCATTGTCCTTGCGTTCAGTCTTCCCAGCCTTAGCGACTTTCCGCACCGCAGCGAGGTCCGTGGTGGTCTGTTTGTCGATCTGTTCCTCTCTCAACTTCTGTCGTGCAGCCTCCAACGCCCCATACTCATCGTAGATCCTGGCGTGCTCGGAGGTATCGTAACCGTTCCACCTGTCGCGTTTGGCAGCATAGCCGCTTGAAATCTCTTGAACGACCTCGTCGGGAGCGATGTCCTTGTTCGTGAACTTCGCCCCCTTCTTCCGTGGTCGCTCGAGGCAGTCCTGTTTCTTGTGAGTTATCGCACCACAGTTCTCGCATGCGCCTTTTCGATATTTCTTCGCAGCCGGACCGGTAATGGCCCCCCGGTCGTACCATTTGTCGAGTTTTTCGGAGGAGTCGTCGTATTCTGGTAGACGTTGATGAGAAAGTGAGGGTCCTCCGGTGTCCAAGTACCATGGAGCTTGAGCAATGTATTCTTGGGTGATGTGTGAGCCAAAGGACGCTAAGCAAGCAGGGTAGTGAACGCACGAGGAATGTGGGGGTTGATGGCCTTTCCCTCCTCATCCAGAGCGGCTGGGGCTGTGCCAGCCTTTCGAGCCGCATCGAGGTCCTTTTGTCTGCGGAATTCCTCGCGAGATAACTTTCCTGGTCCTGCAAACTAAATCAGGCGGGCGAGACTTGCAACAGGTCAGTTGCGCATACCTGTGCCAGAGGCCATGATGGCTCGGGTGAAAGATCGACTTACTAAACCCGGAACACGATCGTGCCTCAAATCCCATCACGTGTTCCGACCAGAACGCGTCTTGGTCGCGATCCTCCACCATCTTTTCGCCGACAGATGACCACACACATCGGCGTTCTGCCTGCGGATATACTGGACGTCGTTACGTCTCAGCTGCAGGATCACCCAAGGCTCTTGCGTCTTCCCCACCCGCGTACAGGTATGTGTTAGCTTCGTACGAATAGATGGAGGGCTCAACGGAAAGTAGGCGTCCCTTCGTTATTTCTACCCAGCAAGAGACAAGACACGGATGATCCTCTCGATACAATTCTAGAAGTTCATGCGATCGCACCTCCAAATCCTCGCTCTTGGTTCATGGGCGAACAGGTGATCGAAGGTATGTGTACCATTCAAATGCTAAACCCCGCTGCTAAGACGGTCACGAAGATGGAAAGCTACTGTTGGTGACTCCGGTTGATCCCGTTTTCCTCTTGCTTCCGATAATCGGAGCTGTTTTTAAGGTGAGTATTCCCTTCCGCCGTCTGTTTTTTGTTTTAACCTGAAACAGGAAGGGGAACCTGCGAACTTCCGCCCTATAGATGACATCTTTGACGACGCTGTGACGGCACTGATAAGCCAGAATGGCAAAAATACACCACCTGATCTGCGACTGACTCGTCATGACCTTGTGAAGTTCACGTCGATGAAATGTGTTGCGGCTGCGATGAAGCACCTTTGCGAAGTAAAAGGTTAAACACTTTTGCCTTACCATGTTTGGTGTTGCTTACCCGGCATTTAGAAATCACGCCAGAAATCAGTGTCTACCGGTTTTCAAAACAGATCCTCGTGGATTATCTCAAAAAGAAAGTCGCCAGGCTAGTCGCAGCCAACGACTTTTGCGAGTCTCTGACAGTGGTACGCCTACTTGCGAAGGATGGACTCATGGAAGATGGGAAAGAGGCCCTGCTCGAAGGTGGACCGTATGCCGATATCGTTATGCTCTTCGCTGATACTTTTCTAGCTGGGCGTCTCAAAGCCGCCTGTAACCTCCTTGCCCACCACCTACCTCCAGGCATGAAAACCGAGCTGATGTCTGCCTACGAGTATGTCATCCCTTCGCTGAAGTTTGGTTGAGATATTGAGTTTTGTTTTTGGCAGTTTCTCAGCCTTAGATATTCATGTGAAGATCATTCAAGAAGAATTGGCTGCGATGGCAGTTGTCGAGACCGAGAAGGGGAAGAAAAAGGTCACGAAAGCTGCAAAGGTTGCGACGAAGACCACCCCCCAAGAAGGGACGAGTAAGAAACGCAAGCCCAAGGAATCCCACGGGGTGGAAGTGTTAAAGAAGGTGAACGTCGAGGGGATGCAGAAGATATCCAACTTCTTCCAGAAGAAGCCCAAAACCTAGCGTGACGGGCATTTAGAGCGTCGTCACATATCACGTGCCTTATTGTCACGCATCTTTATCAGTGCGCCGTTTCGATCTCTGGTTCAATTTCAGGCTTTCCTGTCTTCAACCCCCATCTGCTCGTTTGTCCCTTGTTCTTGTCGCTCCTTCGCTGTGCCTCCATGTCGTCGTCAAAGGGATACGAATCTCGCGCTACCCAAACAACGTTCTCTCCGCCTTGTTCCCCTCGTCCCGTCGTTTCTCCCCAGCCTTCACCTGCAGACGGTGACCCCCAGTCTGAAATATCAACATCCATCTTTGAGCCTTCGCTTGAGACACCTGACAATCCCTCTCAGAACTCCGATGATTCTCTTATGCCCTATCTGTCTACCCCGGACCAATCCTTATCTGCCGGTCGGCGCGCCTTAAAAACTAGGTTACCACCAAACTTCCCCTCCCGCGTCATTCACACCATCAGTCAGCGAATTGTATCCCTACCAGAAACGGCCCCATTATTTTCAGTCAAGTCCCAGATCTCATCTCAGCAGCGTGTCGTGACGATGCCAGAAAACATCCGGTCTCAGAGGTTGGAGAAGGAATTTCTTCTCTATCCGCCCGAATACGAAGATTCACCGATTAACACTTCGAACTCATTCTCTATAAGTGACGGAAATAGCTCCCTCTCCCGCGCCGATGCAAACGGGGCAGATATTTCCCACTCAAGTTCTTCACCTTCTTCTCCAGACTCGGTGGTAATCATCCAAAACAAATATCATATCTCTCAGGCATTCTTGCGCCAAACCAGCGTTCAAACGAAAGGGAAAACCCACGAGGGTAAGACAGTGGTTCCGGTGTGAATACCGCTGATTTATGTGCCACAGACTGGATGGCTTGGGCAAGTTCTCCGCCCCGCCCAATCCCTGCACTCCATGGGCCGTCTTCTCTTCCCTATGCCCGTTGTCCATCGTAAGTGGGGCTTATCGTTGGCGTTCGATTTCTGATGTGTTACCTTCAGCGGCGCAGAAGGCACTATCATCGAGGAACAAGACAACCTGCCGAGGATGATTTGGGGATTGGATCAAGACACTGCCAAACCTGACGTTACCGCATCTGAGTCCTCTCATCGTACTTCTGAAAACAATTCAGCCTTTGGAGCTTCCAGGAACTTCTCCAGCGTCGTTGGGCCACAGAATCAACCCATGATCACCAACGCAGAAAATACCAGGACTACGGCGGAGCAGAAAACCCACCACCCCAACTTTATTGAGCCAATTGACTTGGGACCCATGTTAGCCCCTCACTTCCAGGACCAAGCTTATCAACTGCCTCAGGTCGACGCCACAAGTGCGACTCCTATCGGGGTCACTGACGTTCCATTCCAGCAAAAGCCATATCACGAGCGACATCCCAACAGGAGACAGGAACTAGGGGTTGGCCTCAAGCCGTTGTCTCGCAGACACGAAACTCTCAAGAATGCTAAACCACTTGTATCAACTCAAACCGTCGCGGGTTCCTCCCTCCCAATCATCGTCCTCGAGTCTCAACCCCAGTCGATTTCCGTCCCCGCAAAACGCCGTCAATCTGCCATGGAGATCGCTCAACAATACCGTAAAAACCAGGGCCTCTTCCAATCGGCGACTCAACCTCAATGGTCCTCGAACTCCTCGCACTCCCACGCGTTGCAAGCGATACACCTTCCTACCCTGTCCGCTGGAGTCTCTGAATCATCCGTATTGAATCAAACTCGGGTGTACAGCCATTCTGCGAACGATGTCTATTTGGCTCCTTCTGCTGCGATCGATTCACAGGAAATCTCTGCCTGTGGCTTATACGCTGCTGGCTTGCCTCGCGCTCATAAGGCCTTGGCTTCTCCAGGTTCTTGCCCGCGTCCCCCGCCGAATACTCCCATGAACGCATTGGCGAAATCACGTATGAACAACATCCCTTTCCAGATAAATCACCTCCCTGCGTCCCCTGATTCACCATCTGCTGCTATCCGATCCCTGCAGCGCAATAAACTTACTCACCGCCGTCTCTCTGCTGTACTTGAAACGTCAGAAGACCAGAACAGTTGTACCGGCATCCGGCCGTTGTCTCCACCACCATTCCAACAAAACTTTCATCTCTCGCGACCGCTTATCCCTGACGGAACAGCTCACCCATCTAGTTACGCAACCTTTGTGAAGAATCGGCAAAATTACCACCAACTCGAGAACGTGTCTAAGGCTAACACTGCTATCCTTTCTGAGGGCTTCGCAAAGTTGACCGTGGAACCGTTCATCCCCGGTTGGATCGAATCTCGGGCACAATCCAGTGGATCGCTCGTGAATGGACGCCATGAAGCTGTGAAAGTTGATTCCCAGCCACCCCAGAGGGGCCACAAGACCAACAAGACGGCACATTCGGGAAGAGCCAGGGGCCCAGGACAGAAAAACCCACCCCAAGGTCAAGTTTCGGGAAGGAAGAACCGCTCAAAGAAGAAGGTCGTCAACGGTATGATGATCATCGCCGCATGAACACGATTTTGTTTTTCTCGCGATGAGGTGACTACATCGAGTTTTCTGGTGGCTCTCCGTACCGTTGTTGACCAAAAAACCTTCAGTTCGGGCGGATTGATCATGACAAACAGCCGTTGATTGCGTTCGTATTGTAACAGTGTAACCGAGCGACGGTTTCAAACATAGACGAAATAATACATGACCCCCATCAACCACATCGCCATGTCTTAAGGCTTGGTGAATAAGTCGGTGAATTTGTCGACTGGGAGCTTGTAAAGCTCAGCAGAGTTCTCGACGATATCGAGGATCTTCTTCTGAGTAACCTCGTCGAAATGGGGCTTGACGTGGCTAATGGCAAACGCGTAAGAGACAATGGCACGGTTCCACCCAACACGGTATATCTTACTTTTTGAATTTTGCCATCAAGAGAGGGGTGCCCTCGCCCCTCCTCCTCTTGTGTCCGACGGGGTACTCGACTGAGATCTCGTCGAGGATGGTACCATCGTTCAGTTCGATGGTAATAGCGTTTCCGATGGACCTCTTCTCGGGGTTGTGGTACTCGGTGGAGAAGGCTTCGTCCTGGACACAAGTGATCTTGGCACGGAGAGCGTCAATTCTAGGGTCAGCGGCGGCGTCATCGGTGCTGCGTGGAAGTCAGCGACCGGTAGAGAAAGGGAGCGGAAGGTGGTACGTACTAAGATTGAGAGGTCAACTCTCCGAAAATTAGGGGAAACGCGACCATGTAGTTGATATCATGACTGTATGCGCGAAATGTGTTAACGATAACGGACGGATCTCACACGAATGCACCCACTCTCGGTCAGCGAAATTGGCAAGAGGGCCCTTCTTGTTGATGATCCTCATAGCGGCCTCCTGCGTCCTGATCTTGACGCTCTTGATGTCGTCGGAGGTTTTTCCGAGAGACTTGAGCTTGTCGTGGAAGGTGTGGGCAATCTCGACGGCCGTCTGGGCGTGGAACTCGGCGGGGAAGGAGATCTTGAAGAGAACGTTCTCCATAATGTAGGATCCGTAGGAGCGTTGGAACTCGAACGGCTTGCCCTTGAAGAGGACGTCGTAAAAGCCCCAGGTCTTGGCGGTCAACACTGAAGGCATGCCTGTCTCGCCCCTTTTGACGAGAAGAGCGATGTTCACGGCGCGAGCGCAAGCATCACCGGCAGCCCAAGACTTCCTGGACATGGTGTTGGGAGCATGACGGTAGGTACGCAAAGATTGACCGTCGGCCCATGCTTGGGAGATAGCGTCAATGGTTTGGTCACGGTTAAGACCCAAGAGCTTGGAGACAACCGCGGTACTGGCGACCTTGACGAGGACGACGTGATCGAGGCCGACGCGGTTGAAGGAATTGAGGAGGGCAAGGCACCCTTGGATTTCGTGAGCTTGGATCATGCTCGTGAGGATGTCATGCACGGTGAGCTTTTGACCCTGACGGGCGAGATGATCGGCGACGGCGAGGATGGCACCCAGGTTGTCGGATGGGTGACCCCATTCTGCGGCGAGGAAGCAGTCGTTGAAGTCGAGCCATCGGATCATTGTTCCAATGTTGAACGCGCCCCTGATGGGGTCGAGCTCGTAGTTAGTTCCGGGGACACGAGTGCCTTGATTACAGGTAAAAGAACGGCATCAGTGTCATCGGACCATAAAAAAACAGCGAGAAGACGTACCGTTTGGTACGGTGGTCCCCTCGACGACCGGTCCGAGGAGTTTTGCGCACTCGGGGAATCTCAGACCCTCGAGACCACATCCAATGGTATCGATAAGACAGAGCCTGGCGGTCTCGTACGCGAGCTCGGAGGTAATTTGGTAGTTGAGGACGTAGTCAGCGATGTCCTGAATGACCTGATCTGGAGCCGGACGAACGGCAGATTCGGCGTGAGCGGACATGTTCCTGGTGTATGCGGGCAGGTTGAGGGCGGAGAGTGAAGAGGACGTCGGCCGACTGAGAGCCGAGCGAGACTGTCTGAGAGCGTTGGCGGTCAAGGACGCTCTGGTCGAAATTCCGCTGGCGTTTGAGGGTCGTAATGGCTGCGGACGACTAGCGACGCGGCTGAGACGGACTCGAGAGAGCATGGTATTTGGTCAGGAGGGGGAAGGGGAGCACAAGAGAGAGAGTGTGCTGTATCGGCTGCTATTTCATCCTCCTTCTTCAATGATCGGGAACGGAGCTTGACGATTCCGCTATGTCCGATCCATGTCGGTGACCAATGGCTAACCCAAACAGCATCCTCGCTTTCGAGTCCAGGTTCGGTCCTCAATCAAATTTCATAGACGTCGCTGCTTTCGTGCGGTCCGCGAGTGACCTGACACCATTCCAAGCCGGTGACGTAGATCACGAAATCATCCAAGAGTGCAGGTGCGTTATCTTACTTTCGACTTCTCGACCCTGGTCAAATGAGATTCACAAGGACCGAGACAGCGTAGAAGATTTGAAAACTTCTCTGGAGGATGTTTTGAATAACCCTCGCCTCGCGGCGCACGTTCTCAAGAACCACGAATTCACCGTGAACGCGATCCACGAATCCGCAGACACGTCTGGAAAGCGGAAGCGCAGGCGGATGAACCTTCCAGAACCTGCTTTTGAACATCCAGAAGTTACCGCTCTACAGCGGAAACTTGATGCCGTGAAACTCAAATCTTGGCCGTTCCTTCTGGATTCCGCCGCGTTCCTGCGTGGGCCGAGATTCACAGATCTCAACCCGTTCACAGAACCGGTATGTAAACAACTACGCCTCACCTATCCTTTCCCGCTGAGACTTTTTTT
>Ga0307515_10015625_pt1 | contig 13969 bp, 17 predicted proteins | sample 17_EM_MG_FD_194513 | JGI IMG/M metagenome (GOLD analysis project Ga0307515, IMG submission 194513) | Populus trichocarpa ectomycorrhiza microbial communities from riparian zone in the Pacific Northwest, United States - 17_EM | ecosystem: Host-associated > Plants > Roots > Unclassified | place... | reverse complement strand
GAAGTGTGGGGGCAGGTAGATAAATATTAAAGTTGCTGCTTGCCTGACTCCTACTACTCCTTACCCCATATATATCCTCCTCTCCACTTCTTACTGTTTCTGCTACCTTTCAAGCCAAACAGAAGCTCTGGTTGGAAGGTGGTTGAAGGCAATGTATTGCAATTAACTTAATCTCCACCAGGGCGGCGAAGCCGTCTCCAGTGCTAGTATACTCCAGAATTATGGCAGACATAGCCTTTGGTAGTCTGTCCGTCGGCTTTAGCGTTTTTGCAGCATGCGTACAGAGTATACTACAAGCACCTTACGACCAAGGCCAAAGGCGCCAATACACCTTGCTAATCTCTCCAAGGATTCATGCTTCTTTCCAGCGCTCAACATCTCGGTACAGACGCAGCGACATTGATATGCATGCTTAAGCTCGAAGAATATCAGTTCGTGATGTGGGCGCAGAAGTCTGGTCTTGCCGACGACGCCTTGGACCCCCGGCTTGATCAAGAGTTGATCCGAGAAACACTGGCAAAGCTGTGGGATCTTCTCTCAGACACAAAACTACTGGAGAAACGATACAAACTAGATCTGGCACCGGTTTCCGACTCGTCAATAGTTTCACCCGCTATTCCTTCGCCTGCGAGCATTCGATTCCTCGTCACCACCATGGTTATAAGAAAACGAGAAGTCATTATGCGTAGAGCAAAGCAATTTAAAAAGTATCATAGTTTCCGAGGAGAATGCAGTAGGAAGCTCATTAACCTTATAGCTAAATTGCATACCAAAAATATGCAGAGCGACCTCCGAGACATGCAGCTGAAGCTCATCGGAGTTACTGACAAGCTCGACGACATCCCTTTCATCCGAGGTGCGATTCGGGAGATGGCTGACTCGTAATCCTCGATTTCTGCAGTAGCATCGTTGAATGCGTTGAGCATTGGGGTAGCCAGCGCATCAAAGCCGGGTGTACCTTCGACATTTGTAGGATTGGTGAAGCCGCAAATCATTCGACTTAAGAACTTGCAAGATATTGAAGATTGCTCCTTCGACTGCTCCCGCACCACCGCAATCTACGAGGGGGAGCCAGTTATGATCGAAAAGAAGCCCGAGACCTGATATTATCGACGAGCGCGTGCGGAACCTTTCGATTCTCCTCTAAGTACCCAACGAGCGTTCTTTTAGGGCACTTGATTACGTGGGCATGTGTGAAGATGATCGTAACAGTCGATACTGCTTTGTATATCGGTGTCCTAACAAACTAAAGATCGTGCCCCGGAATCTTCTTTCTTTAGCATCCTCGTCATGCACCCCCTCACTTACTGATTGCTTCCGCCTGGCTGCACAACTGGCACTGTAGTTCTGCATCTGCACACAAGTGGATGGCTCTATAAGGGGATTTGGTCCGAGAATGTGTTATTTTTCCCACCAACGGAGAACGCACTGTGAACCGTCGATGATCCTTATTTGAGGGGTTATGAATTTTCGAGGGTCGATACCGTCGAAGAGGCTCAATTCAGCGAGAAGCTTTCGGCGAACCAAGCGCAAGATATTTATCGACACCCCCTTGCACAAGGCCCGTTGAGCACCAGTTTCTCAAAATCATTTGATGTTTATGCACTGCGACTGCTTATATATGAGATCGCCGTCTGGAAGCCCCTTGGCGAGGTAGTAAAGCGCATCGGTGTTATCAAATGCACTCCCAAGAGTATGCAGGAGGCGTGTGAGAAATTGATTGACGGCCCGCCATTTCAGGATCTCAGATTTCGTGTCGGCGATCGATATACGAACGTTGTCAAAACGTGCTTAGGAGGAACCCTAGAGGACACCAACCTTGGACCAAGTGAACCCTTGGAATATTTATCTCGAGAAGGTGGTACGAGGGCTGGAAAAGAATAAAGCATAAAGCTTAGTGTGCTATTGTTTTCACCGCACTACTATGCATTTGGGTGCTGCTCTGATTCTCAGTGTGGCTATTGTTCGATTGTAAGTCTGTGTTAGGATATGTGTACAACTTGGAAGCTAGCTGAGATTCGTTGATGGGCTGGTCATTTTTCTGGTTTTTACGAGATAATGTGCAAACTGGTTTCTTTGAAGCCAGATATAGGTACTTCGTGTGGCTAACAAGATGAAGCCTAATCAAAATAAAACGAGTGTGATTACGTACCATTTACCTGATTGATCACTCGAAAAGGTCGCATAAAACACAATCTGAACCGGCGAACATGGAAATATCTCACCTTATTGACTATGATTGCTTTAAGCTAATCATTGAAGGGTGAAATTTATACGTATGATTCTTCTCATGATCTAGCGCATTGCCGACTCGATCTAGTTGGGTTCGATGTCCTCAACTATCCTAAAACTCCTGCGCATGATCGCAACACGGTAGCCTCATTGGGGAACCAATCCCTGAAAACATGGATCCAGACCCTCAGACATCGCGGCCCTGGTAGAGTTAGCTACCGAATTTACCCAAAGGCAAAGATACCCATCCCGTATGCAATATGTATCTAGAGCAACTCCGCTAAAATCGAGGTTTGGGATCTCCGTCACTACTTATGATAAGATTTGAGCATCTATTTTGTGATTACCTTGTTACATATGGTGAACAAGGGACCTACTGCAGACGGACTATGCACAATCGAAAATGGTTCACCTTCATTGATTTCATGGGAGTACCGCGGTTCGCAAGCAATGGAGACAATGTCAGCCAGGAGATTGCCGCAAGTTCATTTCACGTGTTATGAGGTTCTCTAGCTTTTATAAAACCAACATCAGCCGTTTGGTGGGTTTTAGTACTCGATACTACATATTGCGCGAAGGATTGAGAAAAACGTTCTAAACCGGTGGCTGACCTGTACTTCGCAGGTATTCAAAGTTCGGCACAATCTTTAGTGAATCTCACGCCAAGGAGCACGACTAAGCGATCCGAGATGTGGTTGGTCGAGGCGAAGGCAATGTGAGGCCATCACTCAGCTGTGACGACTTCTCCGACACTCGCTGACATAGTTAGCCTGTAGAAAAAATTAAAGGCGGTTTCCAAATCAACAATATAAGCACAAGTAGAAGATATGCACGTGCGGGAGGTTGTCTGATGTGCTCCTGAGCTGCTCCATTTGTATGTATTACCTAGTACTCTAGTAAGTACTTCGGTACTTACATACTCTAATACTCACCATGTACACACCACAGTGTGGAATTGGAACACGCCACAAGGGTAAGATGTTAAAATTTCTATGGTGTGGATTATGATCTGGTGGGGTAGATTACACTCCATGATCGGTGTCATAGTTTACTTGCACTATTCCGACCGTCGGGTACATCTTATGACAAAACTCGCGACTACTAAATGACAAACTAAACTACGAAATAAAGAATGAGCTAAATGATAAATAAACGATAGCTAAATACCTTACCTGTAAATGCTACGCTCCTTGCAGTGTAATTTAGAGTACAGCACTGAATTATGTAACGCTGGGATAGTGATGTGCTAGCCTTTTTAGCGCGCGCACAGGCCACACCTAATTTACACCTACCGTACTTTATACATTACAAGTGAACGCCTTAGAAGGGGGAAGCAGTGACTTCAATAGTACACGATACCGTAGGATCCAGTACGCCAGAGCAACAACCCGGTAACTTTCCAAGTTCCATTGCGCTTGAAAAAATCACACAGAAAGAAACGCACCATTCTAGTCTCCAGTAGTGACAAAAACACCACGGAAATACCAACCTCCACATTATCTCACCCTCCATCACCCGGAGATTCCCCGGAAATCGTCTCAACTACTGCATCAAAATTATCTCGCCTATCCGTAGTTCGAGGATGAAATGACTCTGAATGATATAGTCCCGCAACGAGATTTAGATCCCATTTGGGAAACATTGGAAATGCTGGGGAATTCTTGCGTTCGGGTACTCGAGCGTCAATTTCAGCCACTCGCAGCACATTTGAATTGCTTTGTTGGGCAACAACATGAGATAATGCACAAAGAGAGAGTAGAAATGCGTAGCATGCTTGTTTGTTTGTTTGTAATCATATTGCATTCGGCCGCTGGCGGCCATGGCATATCCCGTACATATTTCCTCCCCACTTCTTCCGTAACATAAGAAACAAAAGCACCGTCGCGTGTCCTCTTCTCCCTAAAACAAAGTAAACCGCCAGAAAACAACATCACCTTTTACACCCCCCCATCACTCGACTCATTGTGATCTGAGTTCTCCGCCTCCGCCACCACTCCACTAATTCTAACAACATCTGTACAAGATAAGAAATCCAACAGTGCCTGCGAACATTTTTCTTCTGCAAAAACGAGAGACATTGGCAATGAAATCTTTGGCTTCTTCAAAACCATTTCAACGCCCTCATGCCCATCCTCCCCCTCTTGCCCATCAACCCAAAGCCTTTTTTGTTCTCGTTTCCATCTTTTACACCACTTAAACAGGTGGTCTCTTGTCTGATACTGATGCCCGCACCACCAGCATTTCATACCACTTCTTTTTCCGATCCGCAAAAGGTATTTCGCTATCAGTGAGTGTCCTGACTATAGCTGATAAAACCTCGCCGCAATCGTCTTTTTGGCTGCCATCACCGCAATGTTACCTCCCCTTTTCACCAAATCATACCGGTAACTGTGCTTTGACTTCTTCCCCATCTCTTTTATTTCTTTCTTACTTTCTTCCCACTTCGCCTCGGTCAACCTTCGGCTAACATGGGAAAAAGAAACATACTCTAAAAACAGTAGCGGATTTTGCGTTTCGGTATAACTTCCTCAATGCTTATACGCCGCCTTTGTTGCTTGTTGATCCGCTTCTTCATTGCCTTCTATTCCCTTATGGGCAGGTACCCACTGGTACTCTACCTGAATATTTTTCCTGGCTAATGCGTCGGTCCAGTTCATCGTACGTAGCGCTAGCAACTGTCCTGGTCCTGGCTCGTCCGATTGTATTCTTCTTAAAGTTGCCTGGGAATCTGTAAAAACCGTAACCCTGGTAAACTTTTCATTTTCTGCTTTCTCATCCGCAACCTTCATTGCATCTGACATCGCATACATTTCCGCATCAAATGCCTATTTTTGTCGACCTAGGTGTGTCCTCCTCTTATTCCACCGTCCCTCTTCTTCCCACACCACTGCACACCCAACCCACTCATCTTCTTTTTTCGATCCATCAGTCCAAAGAACAAGTCCCTCTCTTGCTAACTTTGCCTCTTTCAGCGCTTGTTCTTCATCCTGAATTATCACTTTGCCTTTAAGGCATCTATTTTCCTTCGGTAATGTCGTCCTCTCATAACACCTCCTTTCGAAAGGTTTATCCTCCGGGATCAACTCATCAATCCCCTCCACCCCTTGTGTGACATTCCTCCATACTTCTAACATTTTCCCTCCGCCTTGAGCATCGGGCATCATCATCTGTCTCAACTGATACCGTCGTATCCGGATATTACGAAGAGCAACTGCCAGTCGTAACCCCGCATCAATCATCAACGCTCCTTGAGGTGTTGTCCTAAAGCACCCGGTTACCCTCCTGCCCTGTTCATTCAACAACGTTTGCACCTCATGAGCCCTATTCTTTTGTCCATGCCGCCACAGTTCAGCCCCATACAGCGCCACCGCCTGAACCGCCGCAACCTGAATCCTTTTACATCCTTCAGAGCATAATCCTTTCTTCGTCATCAACGATCTCACCCTATTCTGCACTTTCCTCGCTTTCGCTAAGGTTCTTTTCGTATGTAATGGCACGGCTGCCCGTGACGTGTCCAGGGCCGGGTAATACCCGCTGTATATAGTCGGCTCGCCACGAGCCTTTGATCTCTAGCGATAATCTTACCTTTATACTACTCTACAATATTGACATCCACGTGTGCAACCGTATCTCCTGATATACCTTCCTACGAGGCCATACACGGGCGTATGCCTTTACACATATGATCATTCAGGGTAAGCATATCATCCAGCCATACCCCTAACCATCTTGTCGCTTCTTTATTGTACAAAACCTCGTGACTTCCTACCCTTACTCGGGCATTCATCTTTGGTTCCTTATTCTTTCTTCGTCTTGTGAACAACATCGCCTCCGTTTTTTTGATGTTGAACTGACAGGCATTCTTTTTTGCCCAATTTGTTGTTTCCGCAGCGCATCTCTCCAATCGTTGTGTACATTCCCCCACATCCTCAACAACAGATATACCCTCACTTCCGCACTCTTCTTCTGTCTGTTCAGCTTGGCCGAACAACCCCGAGAGGTATATGACGAAAAGTACCGGCGATACTGGCGACTCCTGCGGAACTCCCGTTTCCACATCCATACTATCTCCCTCCTTTCTGTCCATCGACAGTATCACTTTTCTATCTTCCATAAAACTTCCCACTCGCCTCACCAGGTCGGCTTCAAATCCCATTTCTTCCATTCTTTTTATCAAGTTCCCCTTCGCCACATGTGGAAAGGCTCCCTTAACATCCATCAACAGCACTGCTGTGGTATTCCCCCTCCCCCACGCTTCTTCAACTGTCTTCATCAACCTTCCAACCGCATCTATTGTTGACCTTCTCTTTCTGCATCCAAACTGTCCATCATGAAGCAACCTCCTGCGCTCACACTCCTCTGCTATTGCGTTGGCTGCAACCTTCTCGACCACGTTTCCCAGACAATTTTACAACGTTATCACCCTACATGCCTTGGCGACTCCGTAATCTGGCTTATTCGCCTTCGGTATAACCACCCCCTTCACTTCCTTCCAAACTCGTGGGTTTATTCCTAACCTAAACGATACTTTAACGATATTGATTATCCTTTGAGAATCCCATTCCCACAACAATCTTATCGCCTGAAAACCCAGCCTATCCGGGCCAGGTGCCTTTTGAACCGACTGACTGAACAAAGCCTCTCGGATGTCCTCGTCGGTAATCTTTTTCCACATTTCTCCTCCCTCTTCTTGGGCCTTTCTCCCCACACCCTTCAAAGGTTTCGGAAATGCTTCTTCTTTTATCAACTCCGCCTTTTCTTCCCAAGGCTCCACCACTGCTCCAGTCCTGGATCTCAAAGCCTTTGTCGTTTGTTGTCCACCTGGCTTCGTACATCTCAACCCCTGCCAAACCTGATCTCTCGTAGCTGAAGTTGAAAACTTCCTCCGCATCTCCGTTTTTGACTGTCGAATCATTCTTCGGAGGTTGCTTCGCTGCCTTTTAACCTGGTGCTGCGATGCTTCCCCTTTCCTCCTAGCTCTGTTTATCGATCCCAAAATCCACCGGTTTTCCATGATCTCCACCGTCCACCATCTCTTTGATCTCGCACAAACCTTAATTGTTTTGCAGCACCTATTAAGATGATTAACAAAATTTTGCTGTATCCACCCAGCTTCCATTTGTAAATCCTCTTCACTGCTCTTTTCATCCAACACGGGTCTCTTTAGGCTCTTGTCCATCCATTCTTTTTGTGCTTTTTTATAATTTTCTTCCTCCTCTTTTGACTTAAGCCCATAGATATCCCATCCGGTAATCATTCTCGATACTTTGGCTCTTTTCCCATCGTCCCATCTTATCTGGGCACACACAACCGCGTGATCGGAAGTAGTTGCCAAATCTGCTGACGTTTCCAATCTATTCGCCATCGAGGCTTTCACAAAGAAAAAGTCTATCAGCGATCCGAAGTTTTGCCGTTTCTCGTATTCATATGGGTTTCTTCCCCATCCATAACGTCTATCAAATCGTACTCATCCATAAGATTTTCCAGAAAGTTCGCATCTCGCTTTGGTGGGCACTGTGGGTCCCATCTATCACTGTGAGCATTCCAATCTCCCCCCAAAAGAATTTTTTCCTGCTCCATAATTTCACTCCATCTTGCTGTCTGTGCCGGTCTGCCTTGACTTCTCACCCCCTCCTCTTGTCTCAGGTGATCATACACATTCACCAATCTCATTTTTCTACCAGACGGGTATTGTATATCAAACACCTGTACATCTCCGTCTCCCCGCTTATCCACTTCCGAAAACTCCTGGTGTGTATCTCTTCTTATCGCGGTCATAGTTTGTCCCCCTCTAACTAATCTATATCCTGGGTGACTGATGTTGTATCCTTCTCTCTCCACATACTGTTCTTGCATCATTACAACTTCTGCCCCCCAAAGAATTCCTTTCTCCAACGCCATCATAGTCGCCTCATACCCCCTGCCACAGTTATGCATTATGCATTTCACCATGACTTCATGGGAGTTTCTTGGGTCCCTGCGTTAGAAGATTCTCCTTCCGGCTCTTTTGTCGCAACAAGTTGGACTTCCGGCTCCTTTTCAACTTGCTCATCATCCTGAGCCTTTTCTTCCACCTCTGCAGTCGATGGTCCCCCATCCTCCGTCTGATTGGGCTTCTTCTGTTGATCAGTGGTCACATTTCGACGTTCCCCTTCTCTCTCCTTCCAGATATGTCTTTCCTCTCTCGCAATTTTAATGGCCTCCTGTTTCTTAACACAGCAGTTGGCTTTTGCGATGTGGTTTCCCTTGCAGTTGACGCACTTGTCGACATTATGGGCGCAGTTCTGTCCTGCATTAGCCTTGCAACCTACCACGTTGCACTTATGATCTTTCGTTAGATGTCTCCCCGCGCACAACATGCATGCCGGCATCTTCAAAGATCCACATTTCGCTTCAACATGTCCCCATCTGCTGCATGCGCCACAAAAGGAATCTGGGCCGGCATTCACGAATTTCTCCACATCATACTTCACTCCTGCCGCCCTCAAACCCCCCTTCAAGACTTTTTCGGCCAGTTTACATCCCTTGACCGCAAACACAACCGGAGATGCTTTCTTTCCTTCCGCCTTCTTCTTCTGCACATCCTTCGGTCCTCCAATCCAGTTGATGGCGAGGGGCAACACCACTCCCTCGTTCTCAGCCTGCAATTCTTGCCTCAATTTTTCAAGTCCAACTCCTGTCTTCTTTCGCAAATATCTATCAAAATTGACGCCATGCATTTTTACTCTCTCCCAGAGTCCATTAGTCTCGATATCCACAATTCCTGCGTCCACCTTCCTTGCTGCTATGATCACAAATGCCCCATACCGAATCAACATTTCGGCTGTTGCTGCAGGGGTCGTGATCGTAGACAATCATCCCCGGGTGTTCTTTGTAACTCCCTGGATGCGAACAAAATGTGGGACCTTTGCCTTGCACAGTGCTCTATTCACTTCCGACGAAATGTCCAAGTCTTTCTTCTGAGAGAGGGGAAGGCCGTAATCCCTTTTAAAGGTAACTCTCCTCTTGTCCATCGAATTTTGTCCTGGGGGGACCGGCTTCATCTCCTTTTTCTTCTGCTGCCTCTTCACTTCAACCAAGCCGTCCCCCTTCTTCTTCTGTTGCTGTCCCGATTGTTGTTGTTGTTGTTGCTGTTCAGGTTGCTTCTTTGATTGTGGTGGCGCGGCTGCCCTCTGCGCCCATGTCTCCTTCTTCTTCTCTTCCGGTTTCTATACCGTTGTTTGTTGTGAGGGTTTCTCAACCTCCGGCTTCTTTTTCTCTCCTGCCTTTGGTCCCTTCGGTATCTCCTTCACCTCCCGTTTTTTTGCCTCCTTTTTGTTTTGTTCCCGTACTGCTGGCGCAATAACCGGTCTTTTTGCAATCGTAACCTGTCCACTTGGGGTGAACCTTGGAAACTCCTGTCTTTTCTCTCCCGGTAGAATGACTGGCGCATGCCTAGATGCGTCCAACTCCAATTCCTCCACCTCCATTCTTTCAATAGCCCTTGCTACTTTCTCATTTTCTTTTTCCGAAAAAGTCGCCCCAGGTTCAAACTCAACATTACTCATACCATCATTCTCCGGGGTGGCTTCTACCAGTTTCCCCCTTCGAATCTCATCCTTTTTTCTGCTTTCTTCACCTGCATCCTCAAACCTCTTTACCACCCTATCCATGAGCTGATCTATCATTTTTTCCATGCATCCACTCAATGCATTTTCAATTGTCTTAGCCATATTCACCGGAGCGATCTTGGCCAATTTCTTTTCAATCTTACCCAACCTATCGTGGGGTTTTTCCGCCCTCTCTCCTGCATACTCCCTTGCTAACTCCAGCTCGGTGAGTATGTTCTGGGCGATTTTTCGTGTTGACCCCACTGCTGCGTCCGTATGATTCTGCCTGGCCGCGATATGTTGGCTCTGTTGTTGACACCAATTATCGTGATTTGCGTCATTTCTTTCTTGTCCAACAATAAAATCCTTCAGTCCATTAGTGTTCCGAAGATACTCACCAATAAACCTTCCTAGATCTGCTGGTTCAATCTCATTGGCCAGCGACTCTGGTGGCTTAGCCTAATCAGCCTCAAGCTTTTTCCTGCTCGGTGTCTGCGGCATATTCTGGATTGGTCATTCGGGCGTTATTGGCCTCCCAACTCCCTTCCCCTTATTGCGCTTTTTTCCCTTCTTCGTTGGCATCATGTAAGGCTCCTCGTCCCTCCACTCCACCTCTGTCATCATATCGTCTTCGTTGTCGCTACTATCGCTGAGTTCGAATTTTCTCGGAATGGGTGTGTAGACCTTCCGGGTCTCTTCCATTCCCCCCTCCTTTTCGGCGTGTTGACTGGCATTTTCCTCAGACTGAATATACCTAAGCACGATAATTCCAGCACTCGCCCTAGGAGTCGAAAAAGGATCCTGGGTGAAAGCGCTCGGAGGTAGGCCCAAAAGGCTCCCCTCATAATTCGTCGTCGGCAAAGGGGACACAACCCTCTCCCTTGGTGTTTGCGATGGGAAGGAAACTCCACTTCCCCCGTAATTTGTAGTCGGTGGGGGTGATAATGAGGAAGTATCACTCGAGATTGTATGGACGTCATTCGAGCGCCAATTTCCATATTAATCCATAACTTGAGCCGTTCCCCAAACTGGCTCGATGATTTGACTTGAGTGTCCTGCTGCCCTCACTTCGGCATTATGAACCCGTACTCATTGATTGAACTGTTCCCTGGTCAAGGTAACCGCGGCCCGTTGTTCCTCCAAGCCCAGGTAATCACCCAACACCTCCCGAGCGATCTCGGAAGTTGTAGCTGTTCTGTCCGGGTCCGTAGGAAGCGGTCCCTCGCAATCCTTAATCAGGTCACCGATGTGACTACTGGAAGTAACCGAAGCTGCCGAAACGGTCGACATCTTCTTCTCAAAATTCTCCTTGGCCCTATTGAGAATGTCCTTAAGGGGTCCTTGCTTTTTGGCTCCGAAGAGGCTCATCGTTGTCTGCTTCTAAGCGGTTGAAGTCCGTTCAACTGAAAACCGAAGCAAAAATCTTCTCGCAATGTCAATCTTGATTGGATTAAATCGGTCTTGGCAAAACTAAGAGGTGGTGTGGTGTGTTGTCGGAGGTGTAGTTGTTAATGCATAGCATGCTCACCGGTTCTCATCTTTCGTCACTTTAAAAGGCAATCGCTATCAAGCTGCTTCGCTCTTGTCTTCCTCACGGCATTGTTATCCACAGGCACAGGAGGAATCTGCCTCTCATCTTTAGTATTTATGGATGTCTTATTAGGGTCTGAATCATGTACCAGTCTGGTAACCCTTTGAATGGTATTATTCGGAGGGCTGCAATTATTATTAGCTTTACTCATTAGATCAAGATACATGATTACATACATGAAAACTTAGTTCATGCCTTTGTTAAGAGTTTTCGTATTACAAACAATTTCATATGACAACTTAGCAACGGACAATTCAGTAGCAGGAAAGGGCGGTCAGCCGTCGATGCAGCAGCCATCATGGTCGACAGAGCTCATGCAGCCTGGACGAACGGCCACATAACAGGCGTGCTTCTCATGGACATCAAGGCAGCCTTCCCAAGCGTGGCAAAAGGAAGACTAGTCAACTTAATGAAGGTCAGGCAAATGGACGGAGACCTTATACGATGGACGGAGAGCTTTCTCTCAGAAAGAACGGTGGAGATGGTGATCGAAGGCAATGCCACGGAAAGACACCCAGTTGAAGCAGGGGTCCCGCAGGGCTCACCTGTGTTACCGATCCTCTTTGCGATCTACACCTCAGGACCGATCAAATGGGTCGAAGAGTATGTGTCAGCCAAAGGTCTGTCTTTTGTCGACGATCTCGGCTGGGTGGCGACGGGAAGCGATGTCAACCAGGTCGTCACAATACTTGAGAGATGCGCAGCGAAGAGCATCGAGTGGGCAACCAGATGAGGGCTACAGTTCGACACCGCAAAAACGGAGGCAGCACTATTCACACGTAAACGAGGCCACAAGAAACACCTCCAGCCAAAACTGACAGCAAAGATAAGGGTCGCAGACGGTTTCATAAGGTTCAACAGACAGGCGACACGCTGGCTCGGCGTCTGGATGGACGTGCACCCCACACTCAAGGAGCACCATAACCGATGCATGAAGAAAGCCAGGGCAGCAGAAGCTAGACTCCGAACCCTCACAAAGACGCATGGGGTAGTACCAGAGAGCGTACGGGCCGTCCAAGTGGCATGCGTCCAAGCTGTCGCACTGTATGGGAGCGTACTGTGGTGGGATCCCAATGAAGCAGGCAGACGAGACGATCTCCAACTTCTCCTCAATCGACAAGCCAGATCTATCCTGGGCACGCTACCTACGACCCCACGAGGAGCGTCAATGAGAGACACTTGGCTTACACCCGCGCCCGTAATCTTAGAATCCAGACAGCAGCGTTTTGCGCCGAGGCTAGCAAACACATGCAGCAACAAGCTAAGAAAACTACACCAAAACCCCTCTTCTGGGGCGCCGGTATGCAGAGCAGTGAAGAAAGAGCACGAGCACGGCCAGACAACTGAAGGCATGAGCTGGCCGCCCCCGGGCGAAGAGTCAGTGGTCAGAACCGTCATACTGGACGATGCCCCCGCAGCCAACAGAGCCGCGCAGCGATGGGCAAGAGAGAATGAGGCCAAAGTAGGAGCGGGAGGCTGGAGGTGGTGGACAGATGGCTCGAGCTCAGATGACGGCCGAGTGGGAGCCGCGGCAGTATGCAAGCACAGAGACGAGTGGAGGTTCCGCCGCAGTTATCTGGGCACCGGACGAATGGGGGTCTTTGACGCCGAACTGTGGGCGATCGGACTCGCGCTCGAGGAGACGATCCAGAAGAGAGAAATACTGCAAAGAGATGGGGTGAAGATGGTGGCGGTCTTTAGCGATTCACAAGCCGCCATTTGGCGGGCGGCACATCTGGAGGCAGGGCACGGACAACGGCTAGCAAGACGGATCAATCGAAAGGCGCAGGCTCTCCTCGCCCACAGGATCAAAACGGAGATTCACTGGGTTCCGGGACACTCCGGGATCCCCGGGAACGAAGAAGCAGACCACCAGCCGAACAGAGCCCGCGAGGCAAGGGGGGACACGGTGAAGGAGGTGCCGTACACCCCGGCCGCGAATACGGCCAGGCGGATCTCCGAGGGAAGGTCCGCAGCCAAAGCGGAGTGGGAAGCCGACAAGTGCGGCCAGCACTTCGGCTACAGACTCAAGGGCAAGGCGGGGGCCAAGAGACTTATCCCAATGACAAGCGTGAAATAGCTGGCCGCCAGGTTCTACAGACTAAAGTCCTGGCATGCACCCACTGGAGTCTACCTAAAACGGTTTGGCCATCGTGAGGACAACAAATGCTGGTGGTGCGGCGGTGGAGGCAGGACGGCGGCCTAGACACGGGAACACCTCTTCCGCCACTGCAGCCGGTGGAGAGACCAGCAGAAAGCACTGTGGGAAGCGGTGGGAAAGGCGACGGGCTGGAAAGCGGGCAGTTGCCGACACGTGCAGGTCTCTGAGCTGTTTTCCAGAGACGAATGTGATCAAGCGGTGGTGGACTTCCTGGCGGCTACTGATGTCGGGAAGTTCCTGCCCAAATGAAGGGAGGGATGGAGCAGGCACAGAGGCTGACTCGGGTGCGGGGAGCGGCGGCAGCGGGCATAGATCTCTGCGTGTTTCTTTCTTTTCCTTCCTTGCTTTTCCTTTCTGTTCTGGTCTGTCTTTAAGCTTTCATTTGTCAGCGGGGAT
>Ga0307515_10015624_pt1 | contig 13969 bp, 4 predicted proteins | sample 17_EM_MG_FD_194513 | JGI IMG/M metagenome (GOLD analysis project Ga0307515, IMG submission 194513) | Populus trichocarpa ectomycorrhiza microbial communities from riparian zone in the Pacific Northwest, United States - 17_EM | ecosystem: Host-associated > Plants > Roots > Unclassified | place... | reverse complement strand
AGGTTAGATAGGTAGAGATGCTTATAGAATACCATTTTAAGATTTAGTATACTAAGGGTATAGACAACATATAAGCAGATACTCTAAGTTAAAAGGCTAAACTATAAAGCGATAAAAAGCCATTAGGGGCTTTACTGCGAAAAGACATAGATAGACTAATTAGGTACAATTATTTAAAAATAATAGCAACTTAAGAAGAACTAGATAGGGTTTATAAGTTATTAGAAAGCTTTTAGGTATAAAGAATTCTAAAAGTATAGCTAGAAGATCTATAAATAGATATATATAAAAACCGAGAAGTTAAGTATATCCTAAGAAGCATAACAGAGCAATTTATAGAGGATTTCTATAAGGGATTAACTTAAGGACATAATGGGGCTATAGGCTTAGTGTTAAGACTCTAGAAGGAATATATTATTAATAGAATCTAGGGCTTAGCGCGAAAAGTTATAAGAGAATATCTAAATTGCTAAAGAAATAAATTAACGAGGCATAAGCTATATAGAGGGCTATAACCTATTAAAATACTAGAGAGACCATAGGAGGTTATATTATAGGACTTTATTATTAAGTTGCTAAAGTTAAGAGATCCTATTACCAGATAAGATTATAACGCGATCTTAGTAATAGCAGATAAGCTTATAAAGTGGGGATACTTTATAGTATATATAGAAGAAATATCCGTAAAAGACGTTACTAGAATCTATGTTAAAGAAGTGTTTATAAGATATAGAGTATTAAGCAAGATTATATTAGATAGAGATTTAAGATTTATAGTAGTATTCTAAAAGGTATTTTTAGCGGAATAAGGAGTTAGAGTAGTAACTTTTACCGTATATTATCCGCAGACAGACGGCTAAATAAAAAGATTAAATTAGATACTAGAGCAGTATCTAAGGCATTATATTAATTATGCATAGAATAATTAGGTATTACTATTACTAATTATACAGTTTATATACAATATAACGCTATAGGAAGGCATAGGTATATTACTATTTAAGGCAAATTATAGATATAAGCTAAGAATATCGTTATTACTATAATAAGTAAAGAAAATAAGTAGCACACAGCTAAAGAAAAAATAAAGAAGTTAATAAATCTTTATATAGACCTTATAGAATTAGTAAAGAAAGTATAAAAAAGAATAAAAAAGTACTATAATGCTAAGAAATCTAAGGGACCAGATCTTAAGGAGGGAGATAAAGTATGGCTACTATACAAAAATTTTAAGAGTTAATAACTAAGTAAGAAGTTAGACTATGTTAAACTAGGACCTTTTAAAATTATCTAGAGAATTTTATTAGTTATATTTAAGTTAAACCTACTAGCTAAAATAAAGATCTACCCTATATAGTATATTGTAATACTAGAGCCAGTATATAGGAATATTAAGCTACTAGTTTATAAAGTAGATATGTATAAAGGATAGGAAGAAAATAAATAGTAAGTTTTAAAGATCGTTAGTTATAAGGATATTAACGACGAAATATAGTATAAGGTTAAGTGGATAGGCTATAATAAGACCACCTAAAAACTACTAGAGAATTTAAAAAATGCTATAAAAAAGGTACAGGAGTATTAGAAGAGATTAGATTAGGTAGTATTAATAAAGAAGGATCGCTAAAGAATAAGTTACCTAAGGGGGACCTAAGAAGAGCAGTTACTAAGCTATTTAAATCTATTTCCTTCTTGGCCAAAAGAGAATCCGTTTTTTTATTACTAAGTTCCTATAGACCCTATTCTATAAGTTTCTACTCCTTAAAACAGACCTTTTTACGAACCTTTTTAAGACGGATTAACTAAGTGGACGCCGCAAGATAAGACTTAAGGGCCCGTTGTTAAGCATCGGCAGCCTCCTATTCTGCGTTACAGGAACGGCGCAGTTCCGCCAGAGCAATAGATAGTTTATTATCTAGCCGCGCAGCAGTAGATTAAATATAAGACCTTAAGATAAATTAATTAGGGAACTAGACGACTATTAAGAGTAATAGGTTATATATATTTAGCATTAGAGATAAAGCGAACGTTATAGGACAAACAAATATTCGCTTTAGTACACTCTAAGTAAGAGGACGGTTATCGCGAAGATGGGTTTGCTAACATAATATAAACTAACCCCTCTTTTAAATAGCGAGAATATAGAGATAGTATAATCTCATTAAGAGATAATATCGCAGCAATAATGCGAGCACGACGAGTAGTTAAGGAAGAAATTACTTTAGGTATAATAAGTAACAATATTAACTAAATTAATTAAATGGATATTACACCTCTAGTAAACAACTTAGAGATATTAGGAATCTTTAAGGACAAAGATAGAGAGGAGGGAGATAGTGTTATAGACGCTTTAAGTACAATATTACGACTACTTAGGGAAGAGTTAGAAGAAGCTAGTTAGTTAATATAAGTATAGTCTAGAATGGAGCCAATAGAGCTATATAACGAGGAATAGTAACTAAGGTTATATAATAAGATCTATATAATCTATAGGATCTATATAATCCGTAATAAAGTAAATAGAGCACACGTATATTATATATAAGAAGAATTTCCTAGGAGTACGGTTATGTATTTAAGGACCCTTAGTCCCTACCTAGATAGTTCCTTCCTTATAGTAATTTTTAGAATACAATTAAAGTTAATCTATTAGGCAACCACTCTACCAGTTATTATTACTTTATTAACTTTTATACTTACATTACCTACATACCTAGCCTAATAACGAGCCTATCGTAGTTTCTGCTATAAGGTTCCGTTATAATTTATATAAGGTCTAAAGCTATATATAGGCTTAAAATAATTACAAAAACCAACTCTATAATTAATAAACTTTTGGGGCTTATATATACACCCGTTACGACGTCCATTACAACGTTTATTGCGACATCCCTTATAATATCCGTTGCCTGGATTTGTATGGGGATAGATATAATCTTTAATAAAGTTAATAAAGTCACTTACATAAGGTCTAGGCTGCATATAGGCTTAAAATAATCATAAAAGCTAGATCTATTGGTGATAGATTTTTAGATTTTATATGTATACTTATTACTATATTATAGGTAATATCAGGATTCCTAATAACGGATTTTTTTTTAGCGAAAATGATCTTGACTTTAGGCAGTTATAGGCTAATTTAGATCCAATATTCATGAAATCTTAGGTCATCTCTCTAATCGATAAACTTTTAGTAGTATTTTAAGTCGTTATGGTTAAGCGATTTAACCGCGAATATAGGAAAAGTCGTAGGTATTGTCGGAGCGCCTAAGAAACGTTGGAAATGTAGCTCAGACGTGATTCCGATGGTTTTGCACAAACGTAGTTAGTCAGCTTACAGACCGATTGAAAATCCGCACCAACAGAATCACGTCTGAGCCTACTGAGGTAAAAGGTAAATACTCAACTTACCTTAGCAAGCTCAGACCATAGAATCAATTAGCGGACATATGTATATCCGCAAGCGGATATTGCTAACCTTTTTTGTTAAAAAGTTAATTCTATAGTCTAAGAGACTTTCGTAAGGTTTCTTAGGCGATCCGACTTATTTTGTATGTAAAGCAGTTACCTTTTTTAATGAAATTGATCTACCACCCTATAACAGCTATTATCTTAGAAATACCGTTAAATTAATCTGTAGAAGCAGCTCTATAATTGATAAGTATATCTACTCCGTACGCCTCTACGATATCTAGTAAAAAGCGCCGCCGAACAGGCAATATGTCTATTAAATCGCCTACAGCCTACCTAAATAATAACCACCTAAGGACTTTAAGCTGCTTATTACTACTATTTTAGGGGGCTACAAACGTCTGCATAAATGTCTGCATAAACGTCTGTATAAACGCTACACAAATGCCTACACAAAGCTCTGCTCAAAGGTCTGCACAAAGGTCCGCACAAAGCTCTGCACGAAGGCCTGCACGAAGCTCTACACGAAGGCCTGCACGAAGCTCTGCACGAAGCTTTACACGAAGCTCTGCACGAAGCTCTGCACGAAGCTTTACACGAAGCTCTGCGTACGGAGGCTCTGCACGAATCTCTGCACGAAGCTCTGCGTACGGAGGCTTTACACGAAGCTCTGCACGAAGCTTTGCACGAAGCTCTGCGTACGGAGGCTCTGCACGAGGCTTTGCGCGAAGCTCTGCGTACGGAGGCTCTGCGCGAAGCTTTACGCGAAGCTCTGCACGAAGCTTTACACGAAGCTCTGCACGAAGCTTTACAGAAGCTCTGCACGAGGCTTTGCACGAAGCTCTACACGAGGCTTTGCACGAAGCTCTGCACGAAGCTCTGCACGAGGCTTTGCACGAAGATCTGCACGAGGCTCTGCTCAAATATCTACTCGAAGATCTGCTCGAAGATCTGCTCGAAGCTCTGCTCGAAGCTCTGTACGAGGCTCTGCTCGAAGCTCTGCTCGAAGCTCTGCTCGAAGCTCTGCATGAGGCTCTGCTCGAAGCTTTGCACGAGGCTCTGCACAATGCTCTGCAAGATGCTCTGCATGATGCTCTGCACGAAGAGACCCGCAGTGCGATTGAGGACGTTGCGGATATCCATTTGGGACCGTCGCGCCCGCTCTATGGTACAACCTCTCCGAGCTCGAGTTTCCGGCACCTAATACGGTAGCGGCTGTTCTAGTATCTTGTTTAACCTTCTACCTCTCTGTCCTATAGGTTTTTATAGCGGTATACTATAGGTTAGCTTAAATATCTATAACTTAGTAGTTGGCGCGTAATAAGGTTTTAGTAGGTATTTATATACTATAATACAGACGCTATATATCTGCTAGGCTATAATAGGTTCTTTAAGGTGGCTATTATAGATCTATATAGGTTTTATATATATTAGTTAGCGTTTAATAAAGTTATATATAGTTACAGAATTGCTAATAACACTTTTTTTTTTTATATAAAAATAATCATAAGACCCAAAAATACCTAAGTAATAAAAATAATATATTCTAAAAGCCTAGGTTCTGTTATATAATCGATTAACTTTAGGAAATAATATAAAATATTAGTGTTGAGTTATTCTAATATCCGCAACCTCTATAATGTAGATATCCGTAGATTTACTAAAAACTATTGCGGAACACGCTTAGACGTAATACTAGTGGTGCATTATAAACGTAGTTAGTTAGCTTGCGGACTAATTAAAAATCCGCACCAATAGAATCACGTCTAAGCTTGCTAAGGTAAATACTTAACTTGCCTTCCATGCGGGCTAGAGAAACGTTTAGCCGAACCGCGTTTAATCTTTCCTCGCTGTTTAGGAGTAAGGAAAAGTATACTCCTAGCGCAAGAATTCGCCCGAAACTCTATGCAGTTTGCCAGCGCTAGCAGAAAGGGTAGCCGACCCTCTCCGGCCACACCCTTATAAGTATTATAGGGCGTAAAGCTAGCCGAAAAAACTTTTAAAAGAGGAGGATATTTATCTCAGACATTCTTTTAATTAAATCCTAGTCTTTTATTTAGCTAGTTCCCGCTATAAGGCGGCCCCTACGGCCCACTAAACAAAGCCCTAGAGCCCTAATAGCTGCTTTAACCCCTAAATGTATATTAGCAACACTACCTCTAGACCCGCTAGTAGCGCTATTAAGACGTATAAGGAAACCAAGCGCAAAGGTGCAAGAGGCCTAGTAGTCGCTAAGGACACAAGCCGCTTAAAAACTAGTATAGTTTAAGCAGCAGATAACTGCACTATAAATTAGACTATAAGCTACGCAGTATATACTACCTCTATTCCCTATAGTAAGAGTCTTTACTTCTCCTAAATATAAAGGAGGAGGTATTAGTTACAACGAATTCTATTAACTTATTAAAAGCCTTAAAGAAACTATAGTATAGTAAAGCAACATTATTATAAGCTAAAATAGTATTATTAAAAGCATTAGAAATAAACTAGTAGACATTAAATCGGAATAGTAAAGCCTTAAAAAGCAAAATACTAAACTTTAGAAAGCTATCTAGTCCTTATAAGCGCAACCAAATACTCCCTTAGCTCCAATATAATTATAGGCATTAGTAGCAGCTAGTAGAGGCACGGCAGGGCTAGAGATAACTTTGCTATAAATAACAAACGCTAGGAACTCTAAGGAACCCAATTAGTAGCTAGTAATAGACGTTAGCCAAGCGGGTAAGTGTTACAGACGCTTTAAGTACGATATTACAACTACTTAAAGAAGAGACGGAAGAAGCTAGTTGGTTAATATAAGCACGGTCTAGAATAGAGCCGATAGAACTATATAACGAGGAATAGTAACTAAAGTCATATAACGTGCTACGTATTAAACGTAAGGAACGAGAGGAACTTACGTACCTTACGTATAAGACGTATATTATATATAAGAAGGATTTTATAGGAGTACGGTTGTGTATTTAAGGACCCTTAGTCCCTACCTAGATAGTTCCTTCCTTATAGTAATTCTTAGAATACAATTAGAGTTAATCTGTTAGGCAACCACTCCACTAGTTATTATTACTTATCGACTATTATTACTTACATTTCCTATACACCTAGCCCAATAATAGAACCCACCGTAGTTCTTACTATAAGGTTCTATTACATAATCACTACCTAGTTACGGTATTAATAATAGTAAGTTAGACAACATACCACTAAAAGCAGCCACTATAACGCCATTAACGGCAGCAACTATATTAAGGTTAGGTAACAACACTAATATAGCAAATACTAACTTATAGCAACCGGTAACGGTTAGATAACTATAAGAGATAGTTAACTAGCTAATAGAAAATAATGTAACGTTAAAAAAATAGGATTAACGGGATAGGCGTAGTAAAGGTTAAGTTGCTATTAATTAAAAGGTACTTAGAAGAAAGATTAAAGCTTAAAGGATTCCTTACGCAAATGCACTTTAAGGTAGCGTAAGAAGGAGCTAAGCTAGTAATACCCATAGATTAAATAGCGTACGCGGGATTGTTCTTAATAGGAAGAGCACTTAAATAGTTTAAGCCTTACCTTACAAAAATCTAGGTAAACGGAATGATAACTACAAACTAAGAAGTACGGTTTATATTCTTAAGCTAGAACGGATTTATAAAGCGACTTATATAAATATTTAAAGACCTAGAGGTAGTAACCACAATAGAAAGAAAACTCCAAAATATTATATAATAAACCTTAGTAATTAAGTATACAACGCAGTTCTAGACGTTAGCGATATAAGTTAAGTAGAATAATAGGGCGCTTATAGCATAGTATAAACAGGGACTTAAGGCTAAAGTCTAAGACGCGATTATCCTAATGGAAGATACGGACACCCTAAGGGAACTAATAAATTAGGCAATTAAGATTAATAATTGGATCTACTAAAGGGAATAGGCTAAGAGAGGTTAGAATAGAGTTTTATAGTTATATAAGGCGTAAAGTACGTAATAACTAAAGCTAAGTTAAAAATTATAGTATAGCGTAGAGCTAATAGACCTAAGTAGTACTAAAGAAGCCTATAAGAGATAGAGTAAAAAACTATAAAAACCTAGAGGTTAAGGATTTAGTAATTAAAGGACTAAGGAGCAAAGGCTAAACTAGGGATCTTAGCAGCAGAAGACGTTTAGGCAGACTCTATAACAAAAGCAATAGTTTAGAAACGGAGCTTACATAAATTATAGAAAATAAGGTTACTTCGTAAGGGATTATAAAGATAGTTAGAAATATTATATAATAAAGGGAACTAGACTAATAGTAGACAATATATATATATAGAGGGATAATAATATACTATAAGGAATAAAAGAGTGTTTAATTAAAAGTTTTACGTTTTGTTATAATAACGTATACTAAATTTATAAGGACGCTAAGTATGGCGTAAGCTATTGGCTATAGGAGCTAGCACCTATAGGATATAGAGGAACTAATAAACCAGTTTACAGATCGGATATTAAGGATAATAGATTTAACGTAGGCGAAACATTCTGTAACAATAAGGTAATAAGAGCGGTTTACTAAAAACATGTAGCTATTAGAGATATTACAATAGAGGTAGAGGATGATTCCACTATAGAATAGGGAATATTAGTTAGGATTAAGACCCTACTAAACACAATATCTATCGCTTTGCGAGACATAAGAGAAGTAGGACAGCGAACCACTTTAGCACTTAATAAAGGCAAAAGGCTATAGGCTTAAGATTCTTAAGACGAGATAAGGCAAGCTTAAGGACCTATAATAGACAATAACCGATAGAGCAGAGCGGCGGCTTAGTTTAAAGACATACAAATAAACTCGGGACGAAGTTTCCCGCAGGTATAAGATTCTCAAGATAAAATAAGTGAGATTTAAGACTCTTAAGACGAGATAAGGATACTAAGTAAGCCTAAATAGACTAAGGCTAGAGCTAAGCTTAAGTTAGAAGCAAGCTTAGGATTAAAGAATCTAAGGGACCTAGAATTTGGAGTATAAATTAGGACACCCATAAACAAGAGGCAAGGAGCTTCTTTATAGATTAAAGAATCTGCAATATAAACAGTAACTAAATTAGGAGACAGACACATAAACCTAGAGGACTTACTAGTAGAATATAGTATTCGGACTAAAGATTAAAAAGTTAATACTAAGATTAAGAAGTAAGAAGACTTTAAGGATCTATTAGTAAGACGTAAACTAAAAGAAACCATAGAGGAATTTAGACAAAGAATTATCGCATAGCAAGAACAGAAACTAGATAAGAGATTTAGCATATTAGGACGTATAAGGGATAGAGCACTAGTATAAAAAATCACTAATAGGCCTAGAGTAGGCACACTAAGAGCTAAGTAGCTTACTAAACTAGAAGATAAAGAGAATTTAGAAATCCTAACTAGGTTTAAGGAATAATATATAAAGGGCTGTTATAATATAGTAATAAGAAGATACTTCCTTACGGACAGACCGTATACACTCTAGTAGCTATACTAAAAGTAGTATAGGCAGCGACATAATAACAAGTGGGAAGATTTCTATATATAGTTAGATAAAAAAGTTATCTAAGACCACCTAATTATAGAAAAGGCTATAACTTATATTAAGGAAGCCTTAATTATAATATTAAAGGATCTAGAAGAATAATTAAAGGACTAGAGAAATAAGAAGCGTATCTTAGTACCTATAAACAAAGTTATAACGTTTAGATTAACATAATAGAGGTTTAAACTTAGGGATAAAGATAAACTAAGAGTTAACCTAAAGCACCTAGTACACTATACGTTATTATAAATTGCGTATATAGATGATATATACGAGATATATAAGAATCCAAAGAAAAAGAATTGGAAATACCCTATAAGGATATACTGGATAACGGATAAGCAATAGTATAAAAATGCTAAATATATATATAGATGGCATCTAGCAGAAGTCTAAGAGAAAGGAGATTTAATACTTTAACTAGGAAGATTCCTTATGGAAGAATACTTAAACGGATAATAGTGGTAGGAATACCTAGAGAATACGTGTCTATAGTATATAGAAGATAAAAAACAAACTAGGCATTAGCCGAAGAGCGAGCTAAGTGTATAAGGATTAAGCGGCTAATAGTTAGGAAAAGTAGAGGCCTATAGAACTAGAGGAAGCTAGTAGTAGAGCCTTAGACCTTTAAAGGAATTTAAGGACAACACCTAAATTTATAAGTAAAATAGCAAGATTAACAGTTTAAGGCATTAGTAGATAGTAGAGTAATAAGGAACTATATCTTATTAGCAGCAATTAAGAGAATAGGGCTACCTTATAGATAAAAGGAGCAACCTTACCTATTAGTTACAATTTTAGAAGATCTAATAGCCTATAAAGGATGGATTATTAATCTTAAAATAGGACTTATTTAGCTAACCATTAAAGGGAGACAGATTAAGATATCTTTTAATATCCTACTATTAGAACGGGATAAGGCAGTACTAAGGATACCTTAGTTACAGGAATACAACCTAAGGATCAATTAGATTATAGATTAGGTCAATATTAAAAATACTTAACGCCATAAGATATAATAACAAGCTGAGTTAGTATAGTACTAAGTTAGAGCGATATATAAAGAAACTAAGTAAGGCTTAAGTTACGTACTAAAGAAATACTATAAGTATAGTAAGAAACTATAGTCACTAAAAAGTAAAAAGCTGTTAGAGTATATAGTATAGGACTATAAGATAGAATTAGAACCAGGAATAAGTCTAAGGTTCTTTCCAATCTATAAGCTTACCGAAGAAGAAGGTAGAGCATTAAAAGAGTTTATCTAGGAAAATTTATAAAAGGGATATATCAGACTATTATAGTTATTAGCGGGTTATCCAATACTATTTATACTAAAGAAAAATGGCAAACTAAGGCTGTGTATTAACTATAGATAGTTAAATAGTATTACTAGAAAGGATAGGTATCCTTTACCCTTAATTAGCAAAATCTAAGACAGAATAGGCACTGCGCAAATCTTTATAAAGATAGATCTAAGATAGGCGTACCATTAGATTAGGATTAAGGAAGGCAATAAATAAAAGGCAGCCTTTAGGTTAAAGGAAGGACTATATAAACTATTAGTTATATAATTCGGGCTTATAAACGCACTAGTAATGTTCAAAAAGTATATTAATAATATATTAGGAGAACACTTGGATAAATTTGTTATAGTATATCTTAATAATATTATTATCTACTTAATAACTAAGGAAGAATATAGGGAACACATTAAATAGGTCTTAAAGAGACTATAAAAAAAACAGATGCTAGTAGTAATTAAGAAATACGAGTTCTTTACCAGGAAGACCGATTTTATTAGATTTATTATTAAACTAGGCTAACTTAGCATAGATCTAAAGAAAATTAAGGCTATAGTAAATTAGTAAGAACCAGAGAACGTTATATAGTTAAGATTATTTCTATGGTTTTGCAATTACTGTAGAAAGTTTATAGCGTAGTAGTTAAAAAACATTAAGCCACTTACGCAATTAATGAAAAAAAAGAACTATAGACATAGGGAAAGGAACAGCGGGAACTCTTTAAGAAAATTAAAGAGTTGTTTACCTAGGAGCTAGTTCTTAAAATCTATTAACTAGAATTAGAGACGGTTGTAGAAATAGATACATTAGACTATATACTAGGGGCGTACTTTATATAGAAATATTAAGATAGATGGCACCTAGTGGCATACTATAGTTAAAAAATAACACCACTAGAGTTAAACTATAACATCTATAATAAGGAGTTATTAGGTATAGTTATAGCATTAAAAAAATAGAGAGCATTCTTATAAGGTATAGAGAAACTATTTATAGTTAAGACGGATTATAAGAACCTAATAGGATTCCTAACAATAAAGGAACTTAACTAATAATAGGTTAGATAGGCAGAGATACTTACAGAATACTATTTTAAGATTTAGTATACTAAAGGTACAGACAACACGCGGGTAAACACTTTAAGCTATAAAGCTAAATTATAAAATAAGGAAAAGCCATTAGGGGCTTTACTACGAAAAGACATAGACAGATTAATTAGGTATAATTATCTAAAAATCATAGCAACTTAGGAAGATAGTAAACTAAAGAGGATTTACAAGTTATTAGGAAGCCTTTAGGAATAAAGAATTCTAGAGGCACAACTAGAAGATCTATAGACGGATATATACGAAAATCGAGAAGTAAGGTATATCCTAAAAAGCTTAATAAAGCAATTTATAGAGAAATTCTATAGGGGATTAACTTAAGGATATAATAGAGCTATAGGCTTAGTGTTAAGACTCTAGGAGAAGTACATTATTAACGGAATCTAGAGGATAGCTAGAAAAGTCACTAAGGAGTATTTAAATTGCTAAAGGAATAAACTAACGAGGTATAAGCTATACGGAGGGCTATAACCTATTAAAATACTAGAGAGACTATAGGAGGTCATATTATGGGACTTTATTATTAAGTTACTAAAGTTAAGAAATCCTATTACTGGATAAGATTATAACGCAATTTTAGTAATAGTAGATAAGCTTATAAAGTGGGGATACTTTATAGTATATACAGAAGAAATATTAGTAGAAGATATCGCTAGAATCTATATTAAAGAAGTATTTATAAGATATAGAGCACTAAATAAGATTATATCGGATAGAGATCTAAGATTTATAGTAGCATTCTGGGAAGTGTTCTTAGTAGAGTAAGGAGTTTAAGCAGCAACTTCTACTGTATATTATCCGCAGACAGACGGTTAAATAGAAAGATTAAATTAGACACTAGAGCAGTATCTAAAGCACTATATTAATTATATATAGAATAATTGGGTATCGCTATTACTAGTTATATAGTTTATATACAATATAACACCTTAAGAAGGAATAGGCACATTAATATTTAAGGCAAATTATAGATATAAGCTAAAAACATTGTTATTACTATAGCAAGCGAAGAAAATAAGTAGTATAGCTAAAGAAAGAATAAAGACACTAATGAATCTTTATATAGACCTTATGGAATTAGTAAAGAAAGTATAAGAAAAAATAAAAAGGTACTATAATACTAAGAGATTTAAGGGACTAGATCTTAAGGAGGGAGATAAAGTGTGGCTACTATACAAAAATTTTAAGAGTTAACGACTAAGTAAGAAGTTAGACTACGTTAGACTAGGACCTTTCGAAATTACATAGAGGATTTTACCGGTTACGGTTAAATTAAACCTACTAGCTAAAATAAAGATCTACCCTATATAGTATATTATAATGCTAAAGCTAGTATATAGGAATGTTAAGCCACTAGTTTACAAAGCAGACATATATAAAGGGCAAGAAGAAGACAAATAGTAAGTTTTAAAGATTGTTAGCTACGAGGACGTTAATAATAAAACATAGTATAAGGTTAAATGGATAGGCTATAATAAGACTACCTAGAAGCTACTAGAGAATTTAAAGAACGCTAGGAGAAAGGTATAGGAGTATTAGAAGAGATTAGGTTAGGTAGTATTAATAAAAAAGGATCGCTAAAGAATGAGTCACCTAAGGGGGACCTAAGAAGAGCAGTTGCTAAAGTACTTAAATCTGTTTCCTTCTCTATTAGAAGAGAATCCGTTCTTTTATTGCTAAGTTCCTATAAACCTTATTCTATAAGTTTCTACTCCTTAAAACGGACCTTCTTATAAACCTTCTTAAGATAGAGTAAACGAGTAGATACCGCGATCTAAGTATTTAGGGCCTTCTGTTTAGCGTTATAAGAACGTTCTAACTTAGCAAGGGCTTAAGACAGTTTACTATTTAGCTATATAGTAGTAGATTAAACACAAGACCCTAAAATTAATTAATTAGGGAACTAGACGACTATTAAGAGTAATAGGTCGCGTATATTTAGTATTAGAGGTAGAGTAAACGTTACAAGACAAATAAATATTTACTTTAGTGCACTCTAAGTAAGAGAACGGTTATTATAAAGATGGGTTCGCTAACGCAATATAGACTAACCCCTCTTTTAAACAGCGAGAATACAGAGACGATATAATCTCACTAAGAGATAATATTATAGCAATAGTGCGAGCACGACGTTAGGCGTGTGAAGAAGAAATTGCTTTAGGTATAATAAGTAATAATATTAACCAAATTAATTAGACGGATATTATACCTTTAGTAAATAACTTAGAGATATTAGGAATCTTTAAAGACAAAGATAAAGAGGAGGGAGATAGTGTTACGGACGCTTTAAGTACAATATTATAACTACTTAAAGAAGAGACGGAAGAAGCTAGTTAGTTAATATAAGTACGGTCTAGGATAGAGCTAATAAAACTATATAATAAGGAATGGTAACTAAGGTTATATAACGTGCTATATATTAAACGTAAGGAATAAAAGGAACTTACGTACCTTATGTATAAAACGTATATTATGTATAAGAAGGATTTTATAGGAGTACGGTTGTGTATTTAAGGACCCTTAGTCCCTACCTAGATAGTTCCTTCCTTATAGTAATTCTTAGAATACAATTAGAGTTAATCTATTAGGCAACCACTCCAC
>Ga0307515_10015623_pt1 | contig 13971 bp, 7 predicted proteins | sample 17_EM_MG_FD_194513 | JGI IMG/M metagenome (GOLD analysis project Ga0307515, IMG submission 194513) | Populus trichocarpa ectomycorrhiza microbial communities from riparian zone in the Pacific Northwest, United States - 17_EM | ecosystem: Host-associated > Plants > Roots > Unclassified | place... | reverse complement strand
TAAGGAGAGCAGTCAATCTATAGAGACGCGTATAGACTCTTCTGACTTCGAAAGGTGATCTTCCTCGTTGTCATTTGAATGGTCCCAATAGAGCTTTAAGACGAGGTGGTATGTAGTGGATGTGTGGTCGGCGACCCATTATTTTTTTTCTCATCCTCTCTTTTTTCTCCCTTCTCGCATTGGTTTTTTCATCATGCTTTATCAATTCTCTTATGTTATTTTTTATCTTTATTCTTTTAATTGTTATTTGTTTTTCTTTGAATTTTTTTTAATTGAATTGTTTTTTTTCAATTTCATCCTTCAACTTTGAAATGGTAAGGGATTGAGCTTCATATTTTTTTTTCAATTTTCTTTTTATGAGTTGATCCCGGTCTCATGACCTGAATTGCAGGTTTGAAAGGTTAACCCGAATTTATTTTCAGTTGTTTCTTTTTGGGGTTTTTTTTTTATTTTTTTTAATTTTATCCTTAAATATTTGGTTAGTTAGGGATTGAGTTTTCTAAATTTTTTTATTTTCTTTTTATAAAGTTATTCTAATATCTTGACTCGAGTTAAGAGTTTTGCCGATTAAGTTAGGTTGACTCGAATCTTTTTTTTTTGTTGTTTTTTATTATTGTTTTTTTCAATTTTTCCATTTAACATTGTATTGGTTTGGGAATTGGATTTCATAAATTTTTTTAATTTTTTTTTCTATGGGTTATCTTATTCTCATGATCTGGGTTATGTGATTGATATGTTCACTCGGGTTGACTCGAGTTTTTCTCTTTTGATCATTTTTAGAATTGAATGTTTTTTTTCTTCTTATTTTTGTTGTTCGGCATTAGATTGATTAATAATTAGACTTTATAATTTATTATAATTTGCTTTCTATAAGTTTATTATAATCTCATCACCCAAGTCATGAATTTTTCAGGTTAATTCCAGTTAGTCTGGATCAATTTAATATATCTTTGTTTCAATAATTAAAAACAAACACAACTATACATTAGATTTGAATTTATAATTAAAATTTTATTTTATTTCTAAAAAAACATGCCATTAATGTTTTTATATATTTTTTAATGTTTTAAAAAACTAATCATACTTGCGGTGTAGCGCTAGCCAAGAATTAGCGTGTAGCCTGTTTGAAAGTGTGGTTGCGGTTGCTTTTGAAAGTGCTTTCCACTCAGAAATGCATTAAAAATGATATTTTTTTTATTTTTTAAAAATTATTTTTAATATCAGCGCATCAAAATAATCTGAAAATATTTAGTAGTATCATGAAAAATAAGTTGGAAAATACTTTTTAATGATTGATTATGTCATGAAAAATTAGCTGAAAAATAACTTATTAATATTTTTTTTCAAGTTCATTAAAATAATGAAGAACAAATCTTACAAATTAAAAGGTCGAATGAGAATGAAATTAAAAAAAAATCTAATTTCATAAATTATCTCAAATAAAATAAATAACAATCAAAATAATAGCGATCAAATCTAACATATAAAAAAGTTGAAAGATGATGAAATTAAAAAAATAATTACAATTTCATAAATTATTTCAAATAAAATAAATAACAATTAAAAGAAAGATGATCAAATATGTTAGATAAAAAATTTCAATTAAAAAAATGATAAGAGAAAAATAAATAACAATTATAAAAATAAGAACCAAAGTTGATATAAAAATCAAATTAAATCAAATTCTTATGGATGAAATTAAAAAAAATTCAAAATAAAATATATAGTCAATCAAAAGTTTGAGGATCAAATTTGATATAATCACTAAATAACATGATATTTTTAAATTTTTTACAACTTCTGTAAATTGTTTTTTTCTCAAAATAAAAAGAAAATATTTTTCTGAAAATCAAGTTAATTTTTTCTTTAACTAAAAAATATTTTTCAATCACCAACTTTTTTAATATCAAATAAATATTAAAAAAATTATTATTTTTTTTTAAAAAAAAACACTTTTCATTAAACATAGGTGGCCGTAGAAACAATACTTTTTCACAGAGCTAAGTGATGGGATTCGATGAATTTCGATTTCTTTTGACTGAATAAAAGGTAACTAATTACTTTAGCTACAAAATTGGTTGCCGCAGTTTATCAAAGTCAATCTCTCTTTCTGCCAGTCAATGTCATATGTTCTTTTCGGACAAATTTACCCTGAACTTTAATAACAATTCCATTACTTTCGGACCAATTTACCCTGAACTTTAATAACAATTTACCCTGAACTTTCGGGCCGAATCACCCTGAACTTTAATAATAATTTATTTTTTATATTAGTATATTAAAAAAATTTAAAAATATAATAAAACTAAAAATAAAATATAAAATATTTTTAAAATATAAGAACAAACAAGCTATTAAAATTGATGAGCTATATTAGAATTGGCATAGGTTTGGGACAAGTCCCTTGGCACACCAATGTTAAAAGTTTTTGAAATTGCACACAAATCATTATTTACTATTTTTTTGATAAATTTTTAGTTTTTTATAATTAATATAAGAAGAAATATATCTATATCTATATCTATATATATATATATATTGTAGAACTCTTTTTTATTTATTTCTAATATTATGCAATGTGTGAATAAATTTTTTCCATAATTATTATGTAGTTCTTTTAGCTAATTGGTTTTAATGAAAGTGATGAAATAATTAAGATATCTTGAAATTTGAGAAAATAATTTAAATTTGGAATGAGTTTATGATTTGAAATGATACATGCTGAGACTCGAGAATTTGCATGAAATTAGATTTAAATGCAGACCCCATTTGTTTGGCATAAAGCATATTCCTTTTTAAGAATGAATTCTGTAGAGAACGTAATTTTGGAAAAATGAACCCCGACATTTATAATAAAACTTATATAATTATGATTATTATATAATATAACTAGTTATTATTGTGCATTTTCTAGCAATATCATGTGAATTAAAATATATTTTAACAGCACATCATATGGATTAATGTACTAAAACTTAATTTTTCATATTAATAACATTTTACTTTTTTTGAAAATATATATAATTAAAAATAATAAAGTGGTAATATTTTGAATCCTTCGTAAGAAAATATTTCTCGTTCTAGTAAATTAGAAAACATTTTGCTCTCTCTAATAATTATTTTTTTATTGATACTGTGTGTGTGTGCGTGTGTGTGTATATGTTTTTCAATATAAACAAAAAAAATGATAAAATCAGACAAACAAACCGGAGAGTTGACATGAACATGTGAAAAAAACAGTTTCTGGACAAATAAACAGGGTGGCAGCCTGGCAGGTTGAAAATAATGCTTCATTTTGTTTTTGTGTTTTAAATTAGTTTTGAAAAAAATTATTTTTTATTTATTTTAAAATAAGTATTTTTTTGTTTTAAAATTGTTTTGATGTATTAATATAAAAAATAAATATAATTATTTCAAAATATTTTTTTTAAAAAAACTTTAGAAAATGAACGACATCACAGACCCGACCATGCTGAGTTTTGCAGCCATTCCCATTTCCCAGAATATGTGCTCCGCCAAAAGGTTAATCCTTTTCAATATATATATATATATATATATATATATATATATAAAGGTACGAATGACGAAAACAAACCCGGACCTTCAACAATATTCAACACTTCCATCAAAACAAAGATCAAACATTTACAACCTTTTTTAAAATATTTTTATTTAGTAATATATTAAAAATATATTTATTTATTTTTTAAAAATTATTTTTGATATCAATACATCAAATTAATTTAAAAATATATTAATTTAAAATAAAAAAATATAATATTTTTAATTCTTTTAAAAATACTTTTAAAATATAAAAACAAATATAGACGGACGATCCTTCATGGCACCTTCATCGCCACCTTCATCACTTGAAGTTAAAAGAAAAGAGGAGGAAAAAGGCATAGCCATCTTGGGACCACAGCACCACTATAAATACGTGTATACCACCAGTGTGAGAGGAAGCAACAACGTCCTCTCAACCTTGCAATAAAGCTTGTCTCTATTAGTTTATCAATCCTTAACATACGTCTACATATTAGCGCAAGCAATTACTGCATCAAAAGTCAAGCTCGGTGTAAATATTTGCTCTCTCAAAACAAATCTTTTTGCTGTGTTTTTTGGTTACAAATCTCTTTGTGAATAAATTTGAAGAAACGTTCACGCACAAAAAAATGGTTTTCAAGTTGAATAGCCACTTGCTGTCTAGGATAGCAAGCAGCAATGGACACGGTGAAGATTCCCCATATTTCGATGGCTGGAAAGCCTATGACACTGATCCCCATCATCCCACGGACAATCCAAATGGAGTTATCCAGATGGGTCTTGCAGAGAATCAGGTAACTAGCTAGCCAGGTTGATGATATTGTTGCTGGTTCTTGAATTTCTATGAAAAAGTTCAATATTTGAGCAGAATATAGTCACTAATTATCTTCTGGGTAAAATGCAGCTGTGCTTTGATTTGATTCAAGACTGGCTCAAGAAGAATCCAAAAGCCTCCATTTGCAGTCCTGAAGGATTAAATGAGTTCAGAGAGATAGCCATCTTTCAAGACTATCATGGCTTGCCAGAATTTAGAAATGTAAGGAGATATAAATTAACGAAGAAAAATTTGCTTTCCTCATCTTTAAGTATATATGCTAATTAGTGCTAACTAATTGTGAACATTATGATATAGGCTGTAGCAAACTTCATGGAAAAAGTGAGGGGAAATAGGGTTACATTTGATCCTGACCGCATTGTTATGAGTGGAGGAGCTACCGGAGCTCATGAAACAATTGCGTTTTGCTTGGCGGATCCCGGCGAGGCATTTTTGGTTCCTACTCCTTATTATCCAGGGTAATTCAGCATTTCCTAATTCCTTCATATTTTCCATCTTCTTTGTGCTGATTTTATTGTAAATTTCCAAATAAAGGTAGATTAGTTGAATGGTTATTACTTTCATAAGCTTAACTTTGACATTTGCCCACCCATGTGGTAGGCCTTGACCTTTGACTTTCCTCAATGACCAAGAAGAAGGGGATCAATTAGAAATATTTAATTAAAATTAAAAGATTAATCTAAGTTTGTCGAACATACCACTAAGCGCATATAACCGATAATGATTTATAGTGTCAGCATCTCATGCTATTATTGAAATGAAATTTCACAATCTAGAATTTTCTGACCTCGTTGTATTATTGCTATGGTGGGGACATGAACATATACAAGTTGGGGGTCCATAAAAGTCATAAAGTATACTTAGATTCTTCTCCATAGCAAAGACAAATTAATATTGGTATGTCTAAGATGAAAAATGCCAAACTTGGTGGAGAAGTGTGAGGCCAATCTTCCTTAGTGGCCTAGTCTGCACTTATTTTGCCCACTGACATAGATCAGAAATACGACTCTTATATTAACTTTTGTGGAGGATAATTCTCTCATCACTGTAACTGGAAATGATGGTGGTGGGAGGCCAATATATCAAATGAAGCGTGTACTTTTTCCTAATTTCTATAGCTGTCATACTGCAAAATGCTTAAGGTAAACTTAATTGAGTTAAATCAGAACATCTTAGCTAAACAAATTTAACATGAAATGATTTGAAAGTGGGAAAAAAGAAGAAGAGAGATTTATATTAATATAAAATTTATGTGCTTCATTGCAGATTTGATCGAGATTTGAGATGGAGAACAGGAGTTAAACTCATTCCAGTTGACTCTGATAGCTCTAACAACTTCATGGTTACAAGAGAAGCCTTGGAAAATGCCTACGAGATGGCACAATTAGACAACATTAAAGTAAAGGGCTTGCTCATAACAAACCCATCCAATCCGTTGGGTACCATCCTAGACAGGGAAACTCTACGAAGCATTGTGAGATTCATCAATGAAAAGAACATCCATTTAGTCTGTGATGAGATTTATGCAGCCACAGTTTTCAGCCAGCCTGATTTCATTAGCGTAGCGGAGATACTACAGGAAGATATTGAATGCAATCTTGATCTTGTACACATTGTTTACAGTCTCTCAAAGGACATGGGCTTCCCTGGCCTCAGGGTTGGCATTATCTATTCTTACAATGATGCAGTTGTGAGTTGCGCCCGCAAGATGTCAAGCTTCGGATTGGTATCCACTCAAACTCAGTACCTGATAGCATCAATGCTATCGGATAATGAATTTGTGGAGATGTTCATTAGGGAAAGCAAAAGTAGATTAGCCGCAAGGTATAGAGTCTTCACTCGTGGACTTGATCAAGTAGGCATTGAGTGTTTGAAGACAAGTAATGCTGGCCTGTTTTTGTGGATGGATTTGAGTAGACTCCTCAAAGAGCAGACATTTGAAGCTGAAATGGAACTATGGCGAGTTATAATCCATGAAGTCAAGCTCAACGTTTCGCCGGGTTGCTCTTTTCATTGCTTGAAGCCAGGGTGGTTTAGGGTTTGTTTTGCCAACATGGATGACGAGACCATGCAAGTAGCTTTGTCAAGAATTAAAACATTTGTCAATAAAGAGGCGGGCACCAAGAAGTCTAAGAAGAACTTGCGCTGGCAAGGCAGTCTTAAACTGCTCAACTCTCCTCGAATATACGATGATTTCATCAATTCTCCACACTCTCCTATACCTCAATCACCTCTTGTTCGAGCAAGGAATTAGATGGGCTCAGATGAAGATTCCTTGTTTAATTCTTTCCTAGCTCAGGATAGGTATTCAACTAAGTTTTTTCCCCCCCAATATTCATGCAATTCATGTTAAAATGGAACAGTTTCCTTTCTGTAGTTAGAGAAATTCTTAATGCGCTCATCAAGAGTATATGCTCCCTTGTACACATTAGGGTGAATTAAACATTGGAGGCTCACAATTGTGTGTTTTTTATGGAGTATATATCAAAGTGTATTGAATTATTTCACATAGTTAACTTAAGAGGGTGTTGGCTGATATGTTTTCCCATAGAAACAAGCACTAATTGCAATGTTTAGCACAACCAACTGGTAATTATTATTTTTTTAACTCATGTAGTATATGGGTTTTAATTTTCTCATTTTATTGTATCTCTTTAGTGTTTGAATTCATACTTCCATAAAAAATCTATCAAAATTTTCATTTTTTAATGATATGGCAGCTGATTTTAACTAACTTAAGTTAGTTTGAACAGTTTTTTTTAGGGAAAGTATAATATTGTAGCTAGTTGATAATAAGGAAAATAAGTTAAATAAGGGATAATTAAAAAAATCTCCTTATTTTTTTCATTTGCCTCTATTTATTTGAAAATTACATTTTATATCATGAGATTTATATGCTCATAACAGTTTTCATTCTCAAGTTGGCATGCCAAAAATAAATCAACAAAAAATATTAATTATAAGATTGTCGTATTCTATTTGATAAATAAAGAGCCCTTACAATATTTATAAGATTAACTATTCCAATTATAGATTACAAAATAGATCATTGGTTCGCAGTGCGAACTTCGCATTACATTGCAATCAAATTAATTTTTTTTAATAAAGAAAATATCTAGATGCTGTTAATATGTTTTGCAGTAGAAAAAAAGATTAAATCATGCAAGCGTTAACTTTATATGACCTGATCAACTTGACAAATTTAAAAACAACTCAAATGACCATTAAAGAATAGTTTGATTAAAAAAATTTCAAGATAATATTTTTTTAAAAAAATACTGAGACAAAAATATATTGGATCAACTCAGGTCAACCTTGGTTAATCTGTCAAATTCGCGACTCGGATCATGAGATTATAATAATTTCTTAGAAACAAAATCGAAACAAATTATGAAATTAATTCTCAATTAACCAAATATTGAAAGCTAACTTAAAAAATTACAAAATCTAATTCTAAATTAATAAATGTTGAATAATAAATTTTTTTTAAAAAACTTTTTTTTTCTAGCCCCAACCGCCACAATCGTAATCAAACAAATAATCACATTTACAACCCCAACCAACCCCTAACCTATACAGATACCTGCTGCTTGAGCATTTAATAAAAAAAAGAAAGAAACCAATCCTTTTTAAATGTGTTTTCTTTTTAACTTTAACCGAATATTTATGATTTATTTTATTTTATTTGTCATTTATAAAATACAATTTGAGCTTACCTCGTTCTGTTACAAGCTTTTGATATATTCGACAAAAGCTTGATTGATACTTCCCTTCTTTAAAAAGATCCTGTTTGTCTAAGCTGTTGTTTTTATTTCTTTCTTGAGTTAAAAAGCATGTTGAAAAGCATTATTTTGCATGCTTTTCAATCCAAAAAGCAGAAATAAAAGCGGAGACTTAGTTAATTTAACTAGAATAGCTAATCCTAATTTGCGACCATTTCTTTCACGTTGTTTAACATTGACAAATTAATATATTTAATTATTAAACTCAAATTTAAAGCTTAGATAATATCTCAATTAATTAATAAATAAAGGTTTGTTGGTTATAATATACATCCCTTCTATTTCCTTTCTTTCATATTCAAAGTGTTTTTAAGAATCATCCAAAAGCAAAGAGCACATTTATAGCATGAAATAAATGTTTGTGGAGCTGACCAAACTCATTTAATCTCTGCATAAAGGTTTTTCTTATTTTTCAAACTCTGCCGAAGTCGAAAAGGCTGACTGACCAAACTAATCATGAGTTCGATTACTTCCTCTTCAGCGATTTACGTGTGGAACACTGGTCCTCAAAAGTAGGTGTTTTTTTGGAGATGAAATCGGATTTTTTTAGGGATTAAACCAATTTGATTTTTGAGCCTAACCACGTCAACTCAATTTTTTTTTTTTTAATTAACATGAATGTCCAAACCAGCTTACACGCATCTTGATTAATACATGAATTCTAAAATTAATGACCATGTAAGTTTTTAGTGGTCCTGAAATTTCTAAAACTCGAGCGGGTAACTTCTAGAGAACAAATCTAGAACCTGATCAATAAATTACACCCTTAGAATTACATCAACTCAATTCCTGATCCACCTAATCGAGTGTCCACTACTGGAAAGGGCAATATGCAAATTCTCCACCAAAAATATCTTTTGTTAAAATTTAGATTTTGCAGGTGAATTTTGTAATTTTTGTGTTTGATTAAAAATAAAAATTCCCATTAATATATTTTTTATTATGTTTGGTTCATGTTGAAAAATTCACTAGGAATTCAAATAATTTTACTATTTTATCTCTAAAACTTAAACTATCTAATTTAATACTATGATTTTGATTTTTAATAATTAAGCCCGGGAGCACAAGCATGTTAAGTTAATTATAACCGTAATGTAAAATTAATGGACTGGGATTTATAGTTTTTTTTTTTTAAATAATATATTGGTTGACCCAAGCCCATTTTAACAACGGCCAGAACTGGAGGGCTTAAAAACAAGCCCGGGTACAGGCGCATTGTTTGGCACCACTGGGTCCGTGCCTAAACCCAGTGCCAGACGCTCGTTTTGGCCGCGTAACGTTAAATCTAAAAAAATTCGATATTTCCTGGCAAACACAACATTCCCAAATCAAACGCCTTCTGGGTGTTGGAATCTGTTATCCTATTTTACTACCCAAAAAATTACTACGTTACTGGTTTTCTGGCGAGTTGATAAAAAATTACTCAACAGGATTTCCAGAAAATACCAACAGGATTATAACTTAGTTCATCTCACCATCAGTGCTAATCAAGCTGGTAGCTAGCTGGTGGATTACTATTGTAATAATCCATTTTTACCCCCTTTCCTAATATACTTTCAAAAAAATAACTCGAGTGAGCTAGAATATCCGGAATATACTTGCACTGACTTCAATAAATGCCTTGCTTGGACCTAGAAACTTTAATACCAGGGAAATATTTCATCTTACCATTATCCCTGAGATGAGAATGTTGGCTAAAAAATGATTTCAAAGTGTCAATATATAGCTTAATTATTCGTCATTATATGTAATACAACCATTAATTATTGTTTAATCCTATACACTCGATCTTAACCAATGGTTCTTTATTTAGTGGGAGAGCTGGTACAGGTGACCAAGTGTTATTTTGTTTCAAAACTTTGATCTCATTATGCATTGCCTCCCTCTATTTTGAAATTTGCAAAAGACTTGGGCTCTTCATGAGAAGATAAATACGTGAGAAAAGAAGCATTAAAATAATCATATGATAAATAACTTTCTATTATAAAAGAGATACATGCACTTGATGGTGAAAAATTGGACTGGACTTGAGAGCAGTGATTGTCTTTTAAATGTGCAGGGTCGTTTACGAGGACGAGTGAACATTGAAGTTGATTACTAATTTTTCTTAAAAAAATTAATATTTTTTATTTTTTACTTTAAATTATTTTTTTTTTTATCGTATTATTTTGATGCGCTAATATTAAAAATTTTTAAAAATAAAAAATAATATTTTAATATATTTTCAAGTAAAAATACTTTAAAAATCAACATCAACTACAATCATGAATATAAACATCACCCGAAAAGTGCATCATTTGATGGTTGTTTTATAGGATCGTCAATTTCAACAAGTTGATGTATAGGTGGGGTATTAATGGTAGAAGTAGTCGAATTCTCTAAATCAACATGAGTTTGGTTCTGAGGATGGCAAAGGTTTCACAAGTGAATATTTTTATTATGATATGGAAAATAATATTTTAATGCCCATATCTGTAATAAAACAAGGAATCATTGTAGAATTAGAATCATGCATGATATTTTTATTATGATATGGAAAATAATTTTTTTTAAAAAAATTACATCTTTAATAGTAAAAACTTTCTTAGTAGATAAATCAATTTTTTTATATGCCTTTTGTGCATAAGAATAACCAATAAAAATACATGGTTTGGCATCTTTTTCTGGGTTCATCTTCGATGTGCTTCTAAGTTGTATTTTTTCTCTCTCTCAAAACTCTCACCAGTCACCGCCATGTTATTTCTTTAACATATAGCACACGCATTTGGATTCTCCTCAGCACATACCACTCGGTAACCATACTGAGATGGGTAGGGATTGTTGTTGTAGTAGTCTTTGTAAAGTGTCATAAGCTCAGTCATCTGTTGTTCATTTGGGTTCTTTTTCTCTCCTTCCTTCTTGCCTTCATCTTTTTTGCCTTCCTCTTTAGCTGGTCCAACAGCCAAAATCTCTGTGTGCCAAATCTTTCTTAACTTGCTTACCACATCAACAGGATCAATATCTCCAATTACTGTCAATTTCTTCTCCTTCAGGTCCATGGCAATGGAATCAATTCCTACATAATAAAACAGGACAACATCTGTTACTTCATTGGGGACTGAGTGGAAGGAAACCTAAGCAGAAGCACATTTTATGTCCGAACAGAAAACAAAGACATTTACAATTTTAAAATGCGGAGCTTGTCAGGATTTACTCAGTAACTGAAAAAAAGGTCACAAACCTGATAAGCCAGAAACAGCTTTCATGGCCTTTTGTTTCCCCTTGTCGTCATGGAGGTCCAATTTCAACACCACCTTCTGCAATAGAAACAGAAATTAGTAAAAAGTTACAAACAAGAAAGTTAACAAAATCCGTACTTCAACTACAGACAAGGACTTGTTGAAAGAAGGAGATCTTCCCATAAAGGACCGAAAGGGAACACAAGCCATGTATTAAAATCCAAACTATTTGTCTTTCAAAGAAATAACTAGGAAGTGACACAGAGCCGAGCCATCAAGAAAATTCAACAAGATGTCTGATATCCTAAGCTACACATGTGGTCAAGAGGCGATGAGAGCAGAAGAAAAAACAGAAGAACACCGATGTTTATATGTCAACAAGAAAAAAAAGGGTTGAATTCACGAAAATCGTGGTTTTAAAACCTTTTAGAGAGAAACAAAAATTGAACGAAAACAAAATTCATGTTTTTGCTAGGAAGGTTAGAACAAGATGGAGACAGGACAGATGGAAACTCACCTTCATTTTCACTTATGATTCAAAGCTGAGACCTGGAATTGAATATTCAAGAAAGAGAGGAAATGAAGAAAATAAATGTTAAAAGAGGTGGAAACGTCTGATTATATTTATATATCTAGTTCTGCAAAGCGTGCACAGGAAGGAAAATTAACGAAGCTTCTAACTCCGTGTCGAACAAGCATGTAGGCGGGAGACCTTTTAGCCGCATGTTTGACGAAACAAACTTAGTCCAGTTTGGCTATGTATTTGCCGCAGCTTTTTTATTTAACCATGATTTTATCTTATTTGATTACAAAACAAAACATAATTTTTATGTATGGATACATTATTAAATGAGTTCAAAACTCAGTTTTTGAGAAGTTATTTCTATATGTTTTTTTATTTATTAAGTTGTGTTTTATTATTGTTAAATTTGCTACTCAAACCAAAATAACAAAAAAATTAATGCTGTGTCGTTTTTGTACAAGTTAAAAATTTGTCAAAATCCAAGCTTGTTATATATATATATATATATATTCTCATCATTTATTTATATTATTTTATTACCAACATCAATTTCAACTAAATATTTTGAAGATGTTTGTTATTGAACAATAACTTCAATTATAATTTTAACCAAATACATATTTTAATCAAAACAACCATAACTAAATATGATTTTTTAAAATTTATTTTTTTCACATCTCAATCATAAAAGCTATCAAAATACCAAACACATTTAAAAATAACAAACCAGACCATAACTTAAAAAACACGTCAGCAAGGAACCGAATGGAATTCAAAATTAAAAGGATTATAGAAATTATTTTTTAAAGTATTTTTTTTGTTTGAAAATATATTAAAATAATTTTTTTAATTTTTTTTAATATTTATATTTTAAAATAATTTCAAAAAAATTTAAAAAAAAAATTTAAAAAAAAAATTAAAAATTTTATAAAACAGTGATGTAACCGAGACAGCCTATCTGAAACCTTGGTGGGATTTTTATAATAGTGTATACTGTTTATTTTTTTTTTAGATTAATATGAGTATTTGTATCAGTTTGCTTGTATCTTAACTAATTTTATGGATTCTAAAGTTTTTTTTTGGTGTGAACCAGGGTATCCCAGGCTGCGCCCAGACTAATCCCCGCCCCGGGTGGCAAGGGCTCCCCAAGAGACCGGCTGCAGACGAAGAGAGGGGTCGAACCCCAGACCTCGTAAGTAATGAGAGCGCGCCTAATCGCTCCACCAGAACCTCTTGGGTTATGAATTCTAAAATTAATAACTAGCTTTAAAATTTATAAAACTTGTAATTTCTAAAAACAAATTGATTACTTAAGCTATATAACGTACAGTTGTTGAAAGCCTAAGATTTCGCTTTTCTTTTATTTTTTCTAATGTTGTAATAATTGAGTCAATTGACAGCTTGGCTTTGATTTTGACAAGTGATCAATTAGAGGGAGAGTATAGTAGTAATGGACACCAGGGAAACCAATTCCCCAGACTATTTGGGTCCTGAATTAAAGAATTTGGATTTTGCCTATTTTGTAGGTGGCATGGTGACAGGGTTTTTTTTTTTTTAACCTTTGCCTTCTTTTTTTTCCACCCCTTACCCCTGACACAGGCAGCGAAGACTTGGCTTCTTCTTTTGAAGTAAATTGACAAGGTCAGTTTCCTTTTTCTTTTTTTGGGTAAAATATATTTTAAGTTCTTATAAATTCAGCAATATTCAATTGCTATAATTTAAAATTTCTTGATCTTAATTCTGTAGTTTTGAAAAAAAAATTAATGGCTCTGGTTGTTAAATTGCTAAATGAAAGTTACCAACGAACCCACTTTTTAATCAGTTGATCTTTAAAAATTTCCATGAGACATTACTGTTGGTGTAGAAGTTTGGAAGAAAAAAAGAGAGGATAACATAGAAATTTTGAAGAAAAAAAGAAGAAGAAGAAAACGAGTGATAAATTAGGCACTCAGTTAGGTACCCTTTCCTATTTATTAACAATCGGTCAATCAAGTTAGAATTTTTGAAAATTATAGAGATAATATTGTAAACTTTTAAACTGCAAGGGTTAAAGTGGAATATTTCTGAATA
>Ga0307515_10015622_pt1 | contig 13972 bp, 2 predicted proteins | sample 17_EM_MG_FD_194513 | JGI IMG/M metagenome (GOLD analysis project Ga0307515, IMG submission 194513) | Populus trichocarpa ectomycorrhiza microbial communities from riparian zone in the Pacific Northwest, United States - 17_EM | ecosystem: Host-associated > Plants > Roots > Unclassified | place... | reverse complement strand
TGGCCCTTACTCGGCTGCATCGCCTAGGGGCTCTTAGGGGTCGCCAAGGCTAGCCTTCGGCTAGCCCTTGGCACCTCCTTATAAGCACCTCAGGCTTGCAGCCCTTCCCTCCTCATCGGTTCGTCTCCGTACGAGGCTATTGCCTACTCTTTACCATATCGTCCTCTTCCATCGACTCCCTATGTGACTTATGCTCGGCTTGCCTGCTCCCTACCATACACCCTGGCAATACTGCCTTACAGGAAGATAAATTAAGATATTTTTTAATATCCTACCGTTAGGACAAGATAAGGCAGTCTTAGGTATACCTTAGTTATAGGAATATAACCTAAAGATTAATTAGATTATAGGTTAGGTTAATATTAGGGATACTTAACAATATAAAATGTAATAGTAAACTAAGTTAGTATAGTACTAAGTTAGAGTAATATATAAAGAGACTAAGCGAGGCTTAAGCTATATACTAAAGAGATACTATAAATACAGTAAAAAGTTATAAAGCCTAGAAAGTAAAAAGCTAGTAGATTATATAGTATAAGACTATAAGATAGATTTAGAACTAGAAATAAGTCTAAGGTTCTTTCTAACCTATAAGCTTACTTAAGAGGAGTTAAGAGCACTTAAAGAGTTTATCTAGAAGAATTTATAAAAGGGATATATTAGACCATCGCAGTTATTAGTAGGATATTTAGTATTATTTATACTAAAGAAAAATGGAAAACTTAGGCTATATATTAACTATAAATAGTTAAATAGTATTAATTAGAAGGATAGGTATCCTTTACCCTTAATTAGCGAAATCTAAGATAGGATAGGTAATGCGCAAATCTTTATAAAGATAGATCTAAAATAGGCGTACTATTAGATTAGAATTAAGGAAGGTAATAAATAGAAGGCAGCCTTTAGGTTAAAGGAAGGGCTATATAAACTATTAGTAATATTTTAGAAAAGAATTAATAGTGTATTAAAAGAACACCTTAATAAATTTATTATAGTATACCTTAATAACATTATTATCTACTTAATAATAGAGGAGGAATACGGGGAATATATTAAATAGGTCTTAAAGAGACTATAAAAAAACAGATGCTAGTAGTAATTAAAAAATACAAGTTCTTTATAAGAAAGACCAATTTTATTAGATTTATTATTAAACTAGGTTATATTAGTATATACCTAAAGAAGATTAAAGCTATAGTAAGTTAGTAAGAACCGGAGAATATAATACAATTAAGGTTATTTTTAGGATTTTGTAACTACTATAGAAGGTTTATAATATAATGGTTAAAGAATATTAAACTATTTACTAGGCTTATAAAGAAAGAGGAACTATAAGTATAGGGAGATAAGTAAAGAAAGCTATTTAAGGAACTTAAGGAGTTATTTACCTAGAAGCTAATCCTTAAAATTTACTAACTAAGACTAGATATAGTTATAAAAATAAACGTATTAAACTTTATACTAGGAGTATATTTACTATAGAGGTACGGGAATATATAGCACCTAGTAGCATACTATAGTTAGAAGATAATACTACTAGAGTTAAACTATAACATCTATAATAAGGAGTTATTAGGTATAGTTATAGCACTTAAAGAATAAAGAGCATTTTTATAAGGCGTAGAGAAACTATTTATAATTAAGATAGATTATAAGAACCTAACGGGGTTTTTAATAATAAAAGAACTTAATTATAGGTAAGTTAAATAGGCAGAAATACTTATAGAATACTATTTTAAGATTTAGTATGCTAAAGGAACTAAAAATATAAGAGTAGACGCGCTTAGTAGAAAAGCTAAACTATAAAAATAATAAGAAACTATTAGGAGCAATACTACGCAGAGATAAGAATAGATTAATTAGATATAACTACCCTAAACTAGCAGTAACTTAAGAGGATAATAAACTAGAAAGAGTCTATAAGACACTAAAGAGCTTTTAGGTATAAAGAATTTTAAAAGTATAACTAGAAGATCTATAGATGGATATATATAAAAATTAAAAAGCAAAGTATATCCTAAAAAGCATAGCAGAATATTTTATAGAAGATTTCTATAAGGGAATAACTTAAGGACATAATAGAGTAATAGGCTTAGTATTAAGACTTTAAGAGGAATATATTATTAAAGGAATCTAGGGTATAGCTAGAAAAGTAATAAAAGAGTATCTAAATTACTAAAGAAATAAACTAATAAGGCATAAGCTATATAGGGGGCTACAACCTATTAAAATACTAGAGAGATTATAGGAGGTTATATTATAGAACTTTATTATTAAGTTATTAAAGTTAAGAGATCCTATTACCGGATAAGAGTATAATATAATTTTAGTAATAGTGGACAAGTTAACTAAATAGGGCTACTTTATAGTATATATAGAAGAAATCTTAGCGGAAGATATTGCTAGAATCTACATTAAGGAAGTATTTATAAGATATAGAGCACTAAGTAAGATTATATTAGATAAAGATTTAAAATTTATAGCAGTATTTTAAGAGGTATTCTTAGCGGAATAAGGAGTTAAAGCAGTAACTTTTACTATATATTATCCGCAGACGGACAAATAAATAAAAAGATTAAATTAGATACTAAAACAGTATCTAAGATATTATATTAATTATGCATAGAATAACTAAGTATCGCTATTACTAGTTATATAGTTTATATATAATATAACACTATAAGGAGGAATAGGCATATTACTATTTAAGGCAAATTACGGATATAAGCTAAGAATATTATTATTACTATAATAAGTAAAGAAAATAAGTAGTATAGCTAAAGAAAGAATAAAGACGTTAATAAATCTTTATATAAACCTTATAGAATTAGTAAAAAAGGTATAAGAAAGAATAAAAAGATACTATAATACTAAGAGATCTAAGGGACCAGATCTTAAGGAGGGAGATAAAGTATAGCTACTATATAAAAATTTTAAAAGTTAATAACTAAGTAAGAAGTTAAACTATGTTAGACTAGAACCTTTTAAAATTATATAAAGAATTTTACTAGTTATATTTAAGTTAAACCTATTAGCTAAAATAAAGATTTACCCTATATAATATATCGTAATGCTAAAACTAGTATACGGGAATATTAAGTTACTAATCTGTAAAGCAGATACGTATAAAGGATAAAAGGAAGATAAATAGCAAGTTTTAAGAGTTATTAGTTATAAAAACGTTAATAATAAAATATAGTATAAGGCTAAGTAGATAGGCTATAATAAGACTACCTAAAAACCACTATAGAATTTAAAAAATGCTATAGAAAGGGTATAAGAGTATTAAAAGAAAACGGGTTAGGCAATATTAAGAAAGAGCTAAAAATAAAAGGATTAGTTAAAGGTAATAAACAAGCCGGATTACCTAAGGGATCCACTACTAGCGTATTAGTTAATTCCGCCTCTTTACAATTAGAATCCTTTTTAGCCTCTTTAGCCTTAAGCTTAGATAGACCTTACTTTACTAAAAGTAACTCCTTTAAGCGTACCTTTTTATAGACCTTTATTAGACGGCTTAGGCGAGTATAAGTATTTAGTTAAGCTTTTAGAGCCTAAGACGCCTTATTAAAACAACGCTAAACCTTAGTAAGGGCCTTGGCTAGCTTACTCTCTAGTTTTTTAGCCGCTACTAATATACGTAACCCTAGAGTAGATTAAATAAAAAACTAAATAGTTATAAAGAATAATAAGACGCGTATACTTAGCGTTAGAGATAGATTAAATATTATAGAATAATCGCATGTTCGCTTACGTATACTTAGTATAAAAAGAAGGTTAGTAACTAGACGGAGCTATAATTATAATATATATTAAGAATAGGACGGTATAACTTTACTAAGCGATAAAATAAACGTTATTAGCTAGTTATAATAATTAGATATAAAGGATTTAATAGAAGGTATTAGAAATAATAAAGGTTATTAAATTAAAGATAGGAATGCTATACCTCTAATAGACAACTTAAAGATAGGAAATATCCTTAAGGATAAAGATAAAGAGAAGTGGGATAGTATTACGGACCTTATATCGGCAGTAGTATAACTATTAAAAAGAGACGTAAATAGGTTAATTAAGATAGTATAAAAGGCGCTAAAACTAATTAAGCTATAGGGTAAGGGGTAGCTAAGTTATATAGCTAGTGTTATTATAAGTTTAGAATATAGAAATATAGGAATATAGGAACGTAATATACTAACGTACTAATGTACTAATATACTAAACCCTTTACTATAGGGAGAAGTTATATATTTAAGGACGTACGGTTTCTATAAGTAGTTTCCCTTCCTTATAGTAAATCTCAGAATATAATTAGAGTTAATTTATTAGGCAACCACTCCACTAGTTATTATTACGTTATTGACTTCCTATTACTTATATACCTAGCCCATTAACAAGTCTACCGTAGTTCTTACTATAAGGCTTCGTTATAAATAAGCTTTTAATAATCTAAAATATTGTTTTATAACTACTTTAATTCCTACCTACTTTAATCTAGACCTTAAATATATTATTAAAATAAACTCGTCCAATTATATACTAGGAGAAGTGTTATTGTAATATAATAAGAACGGCGAGCTATACCTAGTAACCTTTCTCTCCCGGAAACTTACCCCTACTAAATTAAACTATAAGATATATAATAAGGAACTGCTTATAATTATTAGATGTTTTAAATAATAATGTCTAGAACTTAAAGGATTGTTAAGCTTAGAGCCCTAGAACTTAGTTAGCCCTAAAACTCGGCTACCTAACTAAAATTAAACCACCGACTTGTTAACCTATTTTCTTTATAATAAATTAATTAATATAGACCAAAATAAGTAGAACTTATAAACAACTATTATAGATTCTAAATCTAATGTTTATAAGTCTATACGAAAAGCAGTGCTTGCATATAGTGTCCCTTTAGCAATTTTATGCGATAATTAAATGGCGGACTACTAGGGCAATTTGTACACCAATGCAAATAGCAATTAACTCCTATATAGTAGGCCTTCCTTGCCAATTATGTACTTAAATATGATTTATAAAAAATTTCCCTATTATATGCGTAATTATAAAAAAGTAATAGCCTAAGTCTCTAGTTAAGGTAGTAATACTAACCCCCTTAGTAAAATATAGGTAATTAGCTACTCTAAATAAAATCTTTATATAAAAATTATATATACCTAATTAGTAGAAGGTATATAAATTAATAGGGTATAACTAGAGCAAATTTAAAAGTTTTATAGCCTTTATAAATGGGTATAAAAAAGGTTAATATATAGGTAAAAAATACCTAAAATATAGACTAATTTAGAGTTATATTAAGCATATATATATATTTAATTACAATAAGATATATCTTTTAAAAAAAGTTTTCTATAAAGTTGTTTAATAATTATAAATAGGTATTTATTATAAAAATAATATTTGCCCTTTGTTAGATAATTTATTTTAAAGGAAAATACCTTTAATTAATATAAGTATACTAAGGTAAAGTATTTTATTAAATATATATAGCCAAAGGAATAGTTAAATAGCTAATTGTATTATATTTAGGCAATTATTTTAGAAATAAAGATTAATTATATTTCTTTAATAGCTATATAAGCCATTATATAGTTAGGTTTTTAATAAAATATAAAATATACAATATATCGATTTTTTTTGCTACTTTATTTAATACAATAACCCTTAAATCTATTTTAAATCTTCTCTATAAAGTTAAAATATTTTAAGTAAATTATAGAGTATATATATCTTAGTAATATAGCTCTAATTAAGAAGTACTATTTTACTAAGTATTGCTGTAAGGCCTAAAAAAAGGCGTTATAATAAAAATAACTAATTTTAGGCAGTATATCTTTAGTATTTATTTATAAAGTCTATATTAAGGCTATAAATATTTTTAGGTAAAAAATAGGGCTTTAATAAAGGGGCTAAGCTTTAAAAAAGCTAATAGTAATTAATTTAATAATCTAATGACCCTAAAGAAGCCTTCTAATATATATTATATAGCTTAAGGCCTTTTACTAAGTATATACTTAATTAAAAGACTTGGTTACTTTTATAAAAAAAAAAGTTAATAACTTTAGAGAGTTATTCTAAAGGCTATGTATATAGGCGCTTAAATATATAGCTTATAATTATAACTTAAAGACTTTAAAAGTCCAAAATTATATAAATGGATAATGAGAGATCTAAATATAATACTAAAATATATAGATGTAATTAATAAAGCTATAGTAAAGGTAGAGGGAAAAAAGGCCAAAATAAGGGTAAAGGGGCTAAAATTAAAGCTTTAAAATACGCTAGATAGAAAGCGCAAAGCCAATATACTAAATAGTATATAAGGGCAAATAATTAATTAAATTTTATTAAGTGTAAATAGCTTCTAAAGTAGTATAGCTATTTTAGTGAGGTAACTAAGTTTAAGAGGTAACTAAGTTGTAAGGTATTACGGACCTTATATTAGCAGTAGTACGACTACTAGCAAGAGATATAAACGGGTTAGTTAAGATAGTATAGGAGGCGCTAGAACCGATTAAGCTATAGGATAAGGGGTAACTAAGTTATATAACTAGTTATGTTATAAGTTTAGAATATAGGAATATAGGAATATGGGGACGTAATATACTAATATACCAACGTACCAACGTACTAAACCCTTAACTATGGGGAGGAGTTATATATTTAAGGACATACGGTCTCTATAGATAGTTTCTCTTCTTTATAATAAATCTTAGAATATAATTAGAGTTAATCTATTAGGCAACTACTCTACTAGTTATATTTATATTATTAACTATTCTATACCTATATACCTAGCCTATTAATAAGTCTACCGTAGTATTTCCTACAAGGCTTTATTATATATTTACTACTAAGGTTATAATAAAAGAAGTTAAATAATATACCACTAAAAGCAGTAGCTACGACGCCGTTAATAGTAGTAACTATATTGGGGTTAGGTAATAACACTAGTATAATAAACACTAACTCTTAGCTAGTTACCGTTGGACAGCTATAAAAAATGGTTAATTAATTAATAGACAATAATAGGATACTTAAAGAAAGGATTAATAAAATCGGAGTAGCTAAGGTTAAGTTACCCTTAATTAAGCAATTCTTAGGGGAGAAGTTAAAACTTAAAGGATTCCTTATATAAATACACTTTAAGGTTATATAGGAAGGGGTAAAGCTAGGAATGCCTATAGATTAAGTTACTTACGCAGAACTATTCTTAATAGGAAGGGCACTATTACGGGACACCCCTATAACACTTTATATACATCCACCTATTTCTATTAACTTAGTAATTAGAGACTAACCGTGAAATGGTAATCTAATGGCAATCTAATAGCAATCTAACGGTAATTTACGGCATTTTACTATATTCTGCTAAGTTCTACTAAATTCTACTAAGTTTTACTAGGACTATAACCTAAACCCTATTCTGCCCTATATATATATTAACTAAGCAACTAAGTTAATAATATATGCCCTTTCTTCCTATTTTCCTACCTTCTTTTCTTATATAATGTTTTAATCTTATTATATAGTTTATATACATAGCTTAATAATATTTACTTTACTATATATTATTATCGTTTATACTTACTCTGTAACACTATATTATATTAAACCTATACTACCTCGCCCCGCCTAATATACAGAATAACCTAAAAGCCCCTATATTTATAACTAACTTATATAATATATTTACTAAATAAATAAAGGGCCTATAAGAGGCCTTTATAGATACCCTTGCTTAATAAGAGGCTTAATACTAAGAAACAATTAGATCCCTAAAAAAGAAATTAAAGAAATCTGCCGTAACCCACTATTTACTATACTATTACCTTTACCCGTTCCTACTAGTGTTAACCTATAAGTATTAAATAGAGAAGATATATTAAAAACTAGCTCCTTAACCCTAAATTTGCTAATTAGTGCCCCTATAAAAAAGCTAACTAAATATCTCCCTAATCCTCCCGCTTATTTAGGTAAAAGGAGCAAACTATACTTCTTTCTTAACTAACTTAAGAATAAGCTAAACGGTAATATTAATTGCTACCCTACCCTTAATAGTTAACTATATTATACTATAAGCCGTCTAATAGGAGATGCCGTGGAAACTATATACTTATTTTAGCTAAACACTATAGAAGAACAAGTTACTATATTAGAAGCATTTTATAGCGACCCTAACTAAATTATAATAGTATAAAGGAAACTAAATAAGACAATATATAGCTTTAAGAGCTTCCTATTATACTTTACTAAGTTCTACCACTATATTAAAGAAACTAAATAAAATAAACCCGCCTATATTAATCGCCTAGTAGAATTCTTAAACTTTAAACTAAAGGCTTCCCTTATAGGAGTTAAGCTGCTAGATACCCTTACTGCCTACATTAATATTATTAACGGCCTATATAATAATATACTACGCCTTACCCTAAAATATACACCTTAATACTCTACCCCCTAGCTATTTAAAACCCGTAAAAACCTAGACGCTATAAATATTAACGCTAGAACCCTCTCTTACGCCCTAAAAGGATCTGCTAAATATAAACAACGCATTAAATACAGCCGTTATTTTAAGTGCGAAAGTAATACTTATATCTTAAGTTACTACTCTATCCCCCTACCTAAAATAAATATTTAAATAACTAGTATAGGCGGTATACTACTATCCTAATTATATAAAAGAATAACTAGTATATGTAACTAATTGCCTTAACTAAGCTCTATTCACTAACCCTAATTATTATCCGGCTCTAATATATTATATAATAAGCACTACTTATAAGGGCAAAGCTATAACTAATACTATTACGGACGCTTTAAGTACAATGTTATAACTACTTAGAGAGGAGTCGGAAGAAGCTAGTTAGTTAATATAGGTATGGTCTAAAATAGAACCGGTAGAACTATGTAACGAGAAATGGTAAGCGAGTCACATAATGTTATACGCGGTGTACGTAGTGTACGCAGTGTACGTCTATGTATAATATGTATAACACGTACCTTATATATAAGAAGGATTTCATAGGAGTACGGTTGTGTATTTAAGGACCCTTAGTCCCTACCTAGATAGTTCCTTCCTTATAGTAATTCTTAGAATATAATTGGAGTTAATCTATTAGGTAACCACTCCACCAGTTATTATTACGTTGTTAACTTACTTACAATACCTACACATCTAGCCCATTAATAGGACCTACCGTAGTACTTACTATAAGGTTCCGTTATATAATCACTACCTAGTTACGGTTTTAATAAGTTAAATAATATGCCACTAAAAGCAGCCACTATAACGCCCTTAACAGCGGCAACTACTTTAAGATTAGGTAATAACACTAGTATAGCAGATACTAACTTATAACAACCTATGACAGTAGGATAGTTATAAAAGATAGTTAACTAGTTAACGGAAAACAACGCGGTATTTAAAAATAGGATTAATAGGATAGGGGTAGCAAAGGTTAAGTTACTATTAATTAAAAGATTTTCAGGAGAAAGATTAAAGCTTAAAGGATTCCGTATATAAATATATTTTAAGGTTACGCAGAAAGAAGCAAAGCTAGTAATAACTATAGATTAAGTAGCGTATGTAGGATTGTTCTTATTAGGAAGAGCACTTAAATAGTTTAAGCCTTACCTTATAGAGATATAAGTAAATAGAATAACAACTATAAACTAAAAAGTACGGTTTATATTCTTAAGCTAGAGCGGGTTTATAAAGTAACTTATACAAATATTTAGAGATCCGAAGGCAACAACCATGGTAAAAAGAAAACTCTAAAATATTACGCAACGGACCTTAGCAATTAAGTATACAACGCAGTTCCAGACGCTAGCTATATAAGTTAAGTAGAATAATAAGGCGCTTATAGTACAGTATAAATAGGGACTTAAGGCTAAAGTCTAAGACGTAATTATTCTAATGGAAGATGCGGACACCCTAAGGGAATTAATAGATTAAGCGATTAAGATTAATAATAGGATCTTCTAAAGGGAATAGACTAAAAGAGGTTAGGATAGAGTTCTATAGTTATATAAGGCGTAGAGTACGCAACAACTAAAGCTAAGTTAAAAACTATAGTATAGCGCAGAGCTAATAGACCTAAGTAGTACTAAAGAAACCTATAAGAGATGGAGTAAGAGACTATAGAAACCTAGAGGTTAAGGATTAAGTAATTATAGAACTAAGGAGTATAGGCTAAATTAGGGATCTTAATAGCAGAAGACGTTTAGGCGGACTCTATAGCAAAGTTAATGGTTTAGAGACGGAGCTTATATAAATTGCGGAAAATAAGGTTATTTCGCTAGGGATTATAAAGATGGTTAGAGTTACTATATAATAAAAGAAACTAGACTAGTATGTAATATATATATATAGAGGGATAATAGTGTACTGCAAGGAACAAAAGAATGTTTAATTAGAAGTTTTACGTTTTATTATAATAACGCATACTAAATTTATAAAGATGCTAAATATAGTGTAAGCTATTGGCTATAAGAGCCAGAGTTAAGAGGACTTAAAGGAACTAAAGAGTTAGATAAAGAATAAGATTAACTTTATAAACTAGATTAAGATATTATAGTAACGTACGGATAAAGATTAGTAATAATAACAATGGAGTCGGAGTACTTATTAATTAATAGTAATAAGATAGATAAAGGAACCAACTAGGGGTATCTAAATCTCAATAATATAATAGAGGTAGAGACTAAGACCACTATAAAGTAAGGTTTAGTAACGGGCATTATAACACCGTTAGATACGGCATCCATCGCTTTATAAGACGGAAGGAGTAATATCTAAAGACAATTAAGTAAGCAGACGACTGCTAGTGTTAGCTTACCACTTAATAAAGACAAAAGGCCAAAGACTTAAGATTTTTAAGATAAGATAAGAGAGATCCAAGATTCCGAAGATAGGATAAGGATAGCTTAAGGACCCACTATAGATGATAACCGATGGAGCAGAGCAGTAGCTTAATTTAGTAATATATAAATAAGCTCGGGACAAGAATTCCTAACGGCATAAGACTCTTAAGACGAGATAAGTAAGATTTAAGACTCTTAAGATAAGATAAGAACACCCTAAAAGCCTAATTAGACTAACTCAGGAGCTAAGCTTAAGTTAGAAGCAAGCTTAGGATTAAGGATTCTATAGGATTAAGACTTTAACACACAAATAAGAACTATTAATGAAGGAATTAAGAAGTAAGAAAACTTTAAAGATCCACTCGTAAGACGTAAAAAGAAAGAAACTATAGAGGAATTTAGAGTAAAAATTACCGCATAGCAAGAACAGAAACTAGGTAAGAGATCTAGCACATTGGGACGTATAAGGGACAGAGCACCTATACAAAGAATCACTAATAGGCCTAAGGTAGGTATACTAAGAGCTAAGTGGCTTACCAAACTGGAATAAGAAAAGGATCTAGGGATTCTAACTAGATTTAAAGAACGATATATAAAAGGCTGTTATAACGCAGTAATAAAAAGATACTTTCTTATAGACAGACCGTATATACTTAAAGAGCTGTATTAAAAGTGGTATAGGCAACGATATAATAATAAGTGGGAAGATTTCTATATATGGTTAGATAAACGAGTTATTTAAGACCACCCAATTACGGAAAAGGCTATAACTTATATTAAAGGAGCCTTAATTATAATATTAAAAGATCTAGAGGACTAATTAGAGGACTAAAAAAGCGAAAGATAAATTTTAATACCTGTAAATAAAGTTATAACGCTCAGATTAACACAAGAAAGGTTTAAACTTAAGGATAAAGACGAGCTAAGAGTTAACCTAAGACACCGGGCGCATTATACGTTGATATAAATCGCATATATGGATGATATATATAATATATATAGAGCACCTAAAGATAAGAACCGGAAGTATCTAGTAAGGATATATTAGGCACCAGATAGGGTAAAGTATAGAAACGCTAAGTATATGCATAGTTAGTACCCTATAGAAGTTTAGAAATAAAGAAACTTAATACTTTAACTAGGAAGATTCCTTGCGGAAAAATGCCTAGATAGATAATAGTGGTAAGAATATATAGAGAATACCTGTCTATGGTATATTAAAGATAAGAAATAAACTAAGTATTGGCTAAAAATAAACTAAGTATAAACAGGATCTAGCAGCTAGTAGTTGGGAAAAGTAGAGGCCTATAGAACTAGAGGGAGCTAGTAGTAAAGCCTTAGACCCTTAAAGGAATTTAAGAACAATGCCTAAATCTAAGAGCTAAATAGCAAGATTAGCAGTTTAAAGTATTAGTAGATAGTAGAGCAATAAGGAACCACGTACTACTAGTAGCAGTTAAAAAAAATAGGGCTACTATATAGATAGAAGGAGCACCTATATCTATTAGTTACGATTTTAGGAGATCTAATAGCCTATAGAGGAAGTATTATTAATCTTAAAACAGGACCTATTTAGATAACTATTAAAGGGAGATAAATCGAGATGTCTTTTAACATATTACTATTGGGAAATAATAAGGCAGTATTAGGAATGCCTTAGTTATAGGAATATAATCTAAAGATTAATTGGGTTATAGGTTAGGTCGATATTAGAGATACTTAACGCTATAAAATACGATAATAAACTAAGTTAGTATAGTACTAAGTTGGAGCAATATATAAAGAGACTAATTAAGGATTAAGTTATATACTAAAGAGATACTATAAATATAGCAAAAAGTTATAGTTATTAGAAAGTGAAAAGCTAGCAGAATATATAGCGTGGGACTACATCGGGAAAATATTCGCAGGCTGGGTTTCAAGTCGACTTTGTTAAGCGCGTTTCGCGTAATTGGCACGTAATTAACCAACTTGACACGTAACTTAACTAACTTAACACGCAATTGACTAACTTAACATGCAACTTAACTAACTTAATACGCAATTAACCAACTTAATATATAACTTAACTAACTTAATACGCAATTAACCAACTTAACATATAACTTAACTAACTTAATACGCAATTGACTAACTTAACATATAACTTAATATATAACTTAACTAACTTAATATACAATTAACTAACTTAATATATTTAAAAGTTAAATAATATGCAGTTAACCAACTTGACATATTTATAAGTTAAATAATACGCAGTTGACCAACTTATACATTCCTTAATATGCAATTGAGGTAATGTAATATATTATTTAAGTTATATGCTAATTACAAGAGGCTCTGCACGAAGCTCCGCACGAAGCTCCGCACGAAGCTCCGCACGAAGCTCTGCGTACGGAGGCTCTGCACGAGGCTCTGCACGAGGCTCTGCACGAAGCTCTACACGAAGCTCTACACGAAGCTCTACGTACAGAGGCTCTACACGAAGCTCTACGTACAGAGGCTCTGCACGAGGCTCTGCGCGAAGCTCTGCGTACGGAGGCTCTACACGAAGCTCTGCATCTGTCAAATAATCTGTATTCTCTCTAAGGCACAGGTCACGTGCACAGGTCACGTGCACAGTAAAATCTCTTCGTAGCTCAAAGCCCTCAGGGGCCCAGACAATCAATCAACCCATTTCATCAATTTGCAGCCACCTTATTTTTTACCCTTCCTTACATCCTCCCTAACTTAGGAGGCACTGGAACGGCAGCTAGCAGAGGACCGTCGCCAGAACCAGACGACCGTCGCCAGAACCAGACGACCGTCGCCAGAACCAGACGACCGTTGCCAGAACCAGACGACCGTCGCCAGAACCAGACGACCGTTGCCAGAACCAGACGACCGTTGCCAGAACCAGACGACCGTCGCCAGAACCAGACGACCGTTGCCAGAACCAGACGACCGTCGCCAGAACCAGACGACCGTCGCCAGAGCCAGACGACTGTCGCTAGAACCAGACGACCGTCGCCAGAGCCAGACGACAACGACTAGCCAGCGAACACTATAAACGATTCGATCGATCGATCGAATCAAGGTAGTATAG
>Ga0307515_10015621_pt1 | contig 13972 bp, 8 predicted proteins | sample 17_EM_MG_FD_194513 | JGI IMG/M metagenome (GOLD analysis project Ga0307515, IMG submission 194513) | Populus trichocarpa ectomycorrhiza microbial communities from riparian zone in the Pacific Northwest, United States - 17_EM | ecosystem: Host-associated > Plants > Roots > Unclassified | place... | reverse complement strand
GTAAATCCCCTTGCTGCATTATTAATTTGCCACTAAATACGCTTATTAAGCTGCTTAATATTTTCTTCTTACGGATCTACTGCCTGGGCCGTAAAGGATAAGTCGTAGGTAGATTTGGGTTAGCAGACTGTGGTAATATAGGCGCCTCTTACACGCTGTGCAGCGTATTGGTTCTTTATATTTATAGTCTTACGGGTCTCTCCGCGGGAACTAGTAAGGTCCGTAGGCTTTACTATAACGGGCTTTAGGTTTTAAGCTTAGCGTTCCTGGATTAGCTAGATTAAGTTACCCCTTTATATAATTAAGCCTTCGTTAAACTTAATTGGAGTCTACTTAGTTAACTGCTCTCGCGGCTTTGCTAAGAACTTAGCTTTTTATAGTTTAATCTCTTTAGCGTCCGCAAATATCTAGTCCGCTAAGAAGAGGGTATTATTTATTTGGAGTCTAATAATACCGAGGCCGTTTAATAGGGTGTATAGGAGGTAGGGGTTATAGGTCAACTGCTCCATCTTAAGTTTACGGACGTAGTGCTAGTAATATGTCTTAAACCAGTGGTTTCTAGCTTCTGGCACTCCGTAAAGTGGTTTTATAACCTATAAAATTATTCCTGGTTGCAAATTAAGCTCCAGTGGTAGTCGTATAAAGATATCCCTACTTAGGTAGGTATTGGATTGTACGTAGGCTTATAAGATATCCCGTAGGTAAAGAGCTACGGGTTTACTTTACTATAGGCCGGGCATAAGTACAAGTATAATCCGTTGGCTGACTTATTAGATCGTAGGCAATTACGTAAGAACTAAGTCCTTTCCCTAGTTATTATAAGCTTGTACAACGAGCCTTAACTTTTTAAAGGCTTTATCAGTACTAGGGTGCTTAATTTCGTTAATAAAGCGCAAGTTAAATATACGAACGCCTTACGGAACGTCTCTCTCCATTATAACCGTAAAGACGCCCTTTTTAAGTAATCCATTAATCTCTTTGCGTTATAAGTCCGTAAAAGGGGTTTCCTATACTAGAACTAATATATCTATAGGCGGAGATTGCCTTGCGGATATACCTGCGAAGGTTAAATAATTCTCCATTATAGGGTTCTTACGGGGGCGTCCTCGGCCACGCTTTATAGCAGGTTTAGTAGGTTCAGTGGGTTTCTAGGGGACCTCTGGGGTAGGTAAGGGTGCTTCCAGTTTATTTAATTCGGCGGGTGTTTCTGGTTCGTCTGGCTCGGTAGGTGCTTCTAGTTTATCTAGCTTAACGTTATAGGTATTTTCGGACCGAAAATAGGGTTTTACGGATGTGCTTCTGAAGCTTATCGGTCCGCTAGGGAGCTATACACAGCAGGTCTCGTCTTCTACGGCCAGTAGACGGTAAGGTCCAGTCTAATTACCGCTTTTACGCCATACAAGGACTTCAGAATTAAGCGGGAGGTTATATACTAGGGTTATATTAGGTCCGTTACGGTAGTACAGGGCGTTATTAACAGTTTATTTAGCCCATAATTTAACTATTTCGGCTATTGCCTTCCGTATTACAGCTGCTCGATCCGTAATAGACGGGGCAGGGGGGTCCAGTTTGCTCATCCTTAGGTAGGCTCCGTAGACTAAGAGGGTAGGTACCAGTCCGTTAGGGCTAGCGGTGTTGTTAACGGCTTTTACGGCCATCTATAAAGCCAGTTCCTTTTAGATGTTCTTACACTCGTCCGTAATAATCTAGTAAGCTCTCCGTAAAGCTAGGTAAGCTCACTTAATAAGCCCAACAGACCAATACGCCTTAACTAGAATAGCTTTTGTTAATATAGCCATAGCCATAGCATACTGCTAAAATTCCTTACTAATAAAATTCCTACCAGCGTCGTGGGTAATATACTCAGGAGGTCCAAGGTATATATCAATCCAGCAGGTCCGTAAAATATCCCAAGTATATTTTATAAATATATTTTGCAACTAACGGGCGGCTTAATAGCGGGTTGCCTCGTTAATTATATATAATACTAGACTGCCGTTAATATACATAATATCCACGTATACTAAGTAGTTAAAGTTAAGGTCCTCACAAAGGGTAAACTTAAATCTGCCTAGGGAACGTCCGTATTTCTGGCAAAAAGAGCAGTATTTAGTTAGGTGGTCGATTGCCTTCCTATTAACGTCGTCATATCTAGAGCGTTCAAGGACTCTATGCAGCTTTTCAGCTAACGGGTAGCCAAAACAGCAGTATAGGCGGTAGATTTCCGTACTGGTGAGGTAGCACGGGTTATAGTTAAAAGATTCCTAAATATAGGTCCGTAAAGTCTCTCCCTATATAAGGAACGGGTGTCCAAATCGTTATATAATTGGTAGGGTAATATTCTTACTTTTTAGGGCAGTTACGGGGCCGATTAGGGTATCTGTAACATTATTATAGTAAACCTATAGTTTATCTATGTCCGTAAGGTAGAGTAGGAAAGGGGTGTCCGCTTTTACTATATGGAAGTTAACTAGGCCAATTAGAGTCTTAACTTTAACTAATCCAATTAATGCGGTTAAACTAATGCCAAATTGGACGTTTACGGCCCCAGTTTGTATAGTATTAATATCCGTATTATTATTTACGGTGGTCTTATATACAAGGTATTGTCCGTAACCTACAGTAGACTTCTTAGAGGCACCTATATCGATCATAACGCCATAGAATTCTTTAGGGGTGTAGCGTTTTGTAGTAATATATGCAAATAGGTCCTGTTTGGGGTCCATAACGTCCGTAATAGGTCCAACAGGTGTACTTACGGGCTAGTTTTTGGGTGTAATTAAGTGTATAAAGGAGCGGTCGGCTAATACGGTCGTAATATTAAAGGCTTAGCTGTCCGTAAAAGGTCTAAAAGTAGTTAAGAACGTCTCTAAGGTCTCCTGTTCCTAAGTATTTAAGTTAAAATTAATTATAAGGGCTTCCATTAACTTATTAAGAGACTCTTCTGCTTCCTCTCCTTTATAGTCTAAGATAAACTAGTTAATCTATCTGTCAAATCTCTTCTTAGACTTATTGCGTTCTTTCTAGGTATACCTTATAGACTAATATCCTTCCTTACCGCACATAAAGCACTTCTGGCTAGTTCATCTGTGGGGGTATACTTTTATACGGGAGTTGCTATAGGGGTTACGGGTGGGACTTGGTCGGTACGGGTACTGCTGGCGGTAGCGGCGGTCCGTAAAGTAGGCGTCTAAGTTAGTTTACGGGTTTTGTAGGTCCGTAATAAAGGCTTAAGTACTATCTGGCGGGTTTAAGACTTCATACGTTACAATAAAGGACCATAAATCGTTAATAAGGCCAGCTACGGTATCTGCGGGCTTATAACAGGCGTATTTATAGGGTTCTACTTCCTAGCAAGCTATAATAAGCTTATTGTACAGGAAGTCGTCCGTTTAAAGCTTAATATTAAGGCCGTGCTGTAGGTGCCGGAGGTCTTTAATAAGAATTTGCAGGCATTCTGTGGTCGACTTTTCGGTATTCTTATTGATTACGGTCCGTAGCTTAGTCGCATTCCATTAGGTAAGGATATTACACCTATATTCCGGCCCTTTAAAGTAGTTGCGTATAGCTTTATATAGCTTATCAAAGGAGACACTAAGGGGGTTACTTTTAAGGTTAGTGTAGTAGTGGTTAAGGGCTAGGCTACGCAGCATAGTAGAGTAGGCTTGGCTAAATTCCCATTTAAGAATGTCAGCCTTTTAACAGAGGTCCGTAAAGATAGTTAGTTTAAAGTCAAAGTTATCGTTTTTACCGCTATACTTAGATTTATCGGTATAGAGCTTAGCTAAGTTAGCTAGCTCCTTGCCGTAGGTCTTTACTTAAGTAGGTTACGGATCTGTGACTTAGGTAGGTTGCGGATCTATAGCTTAGGCGGCGGGAGGGTTTTAGTCCGTATTTTGGTTTATAGGGGTATTACGGTCCGTATTTTAGGTTATGGGGGTATTATAGTCCGTAGCGTGGTCCGTAACTTAAGAGTAGGGTATATTTTAGCCAGTAAGGTTAATTCTAAAGCCGCTTTAGTTTATAGGGCAAATTTAGTTAAGTGGGTTAGGTATAAGGCTAGTAATTATATTAAGTTTAGAAGAAGTAAAGAGTTCTTTTATAGCTTTAACCTGGTCTAGGATTTCCTCTTTAGTCTATTCTATTTGGTCCTTCTCCTATATTATATTATATAAGGACCGTACAACAGTAACTCGTTTATCCTTTTTAACCTATACACCTTAGTGACGTAAAAGGGTTCGTAGGTTATGGATGGCATTAGGGTTACAAGCCTTAAGAATAGCTTCTATAAAATCCGTAAAGTCTTCCTTATATTACTCCCATAGGTTATTATTTAGAAGCTTATAGTATCCGTATTTAAGGATTTTAAAATTAATATAGTTGTTAACGTCATTCGTAGACGTAAGGTTAACTCCCTAGCTCCACTTCTTTTAGCCTTCGCTGACTTGCTTACTAATATCTGCCATACTGTGTAGTATAGTATAGTACGTAGTAGGTGGTAGAGGTCTTATAGGGTCCGTAAAAGCGGTTGGCGGGTCCGTAGTGGTTTATAAAAGGGTGAGGGTGTCCATAAGGGGTCTTGACAGGTCCGTAGTAGTTCATAGAGGGGTAGGGGGTCTCCGTAAGGGGTCTAAAAAGACATTAGAGGTATTAAAGGAGGGTGTAGTAGGAGTAGGGGTTCAAGGTTCGAAGGTAGGTTGAGGGTAGGGGTTTCCGTATAGGTCTGTATTCGCGTTTATAAACTTCCGGTAAACCGTACTAAGACTTAAATAAGTATACAGAGTTAGTGATAGGTCCGTAATCCCTGACTTCCGACCTTCTAGTAGGTCGTACTAGGAGTCTAAACGGGTGGTCGCTGTCGTATATATCGCTCGGTGGGAGGTGTTAAGTAATTGCTGATCTGTGCGCGCTTACTAATTAGTGTTTGTATCAATTTAATGATATAGTTAAGTCATATCCCGGGGCACGAAATACGTATAGTATCGTATGCTCTTTAGGATGGTGGTGACTGTCTCTTGTATTGAAGCAGACTACGTGGTCTATATACTGATGCGACCTCCCCCTAATTAGTTAGTGCTTCAGGAGTGCACCAGACGCGTAAGCGAGTGGTTGGTGCACTGAACGCGTAAACGCGTACCTGGCGTACCGAACGCGTAGGCACGCGGTCGGTATGACAGGTGCTGTAATTGTACAAATAATGATCTTAATTAGCGCAATAAAACGATAAAACTTTTTTACGGTTTTTTCTTTTGTTTTTTCCGATAAATTATAAGTGCGCATTTAGAATTTATAATAAGATTTAGTATCTACTACGTTAAAAAATTCGTGCTTACGGCGCATACCCGCTTTTAAGATTTTCTTAGAAAATTTAGTAGATAAGGTTAAATTCCTGGTAACACCCCTTAAGAATAGTTACCTTTACTATATCTAAACCTCTACTAGACTATTACTAGACGGTTACTGGACGGTTACTTTTTGGTCTTAAAGAAGCTTTAAGCCAATTTTACTAGTAATTATATGCCTTTAGAAACCTGGCGCTAGGTTCTATTATAACAGTCTATTAAGTACTAGAAAAAGAACTAAATGTATTTTTTTTCTTGGAAAATATATAAAAAGCGACATATTATCTTATACTTTTAGAGTAAGTCTAACTCCGTGCCCTATCTTATATTAAGGCGTACTAGGTATTTCTAGGCATTAACTAAGCTGTATATAGAATTTTGCTAACTTTTCTGAGAAAGGGGCTTATCTTTGGTGGCAACGTTGAGATTTGGCCTAAGCGCGCGTGGCCTGGGCGGTCTAAGCCCGCTTGGACGTCGGACTGTTACTTTTCCGGTTTGAAGGTTCACTTTTTAACCAAAAAGGTTAGCGATATCCGCTTGCGGATATACATTTGTCCGCTAATTGATTCTACGGTCTGCGCTTGCTGAGGTAAGGTAGAGCTGGGCGCGCGAGGAGATCCGCGAATTATTTCACGCGCCGCCTTGCAAGAAAGTCGTGTGTAACAACTGAAGAATAGTCCCCTCGTTGCCGCCATCTCTTGACTCGCCAGTTAGCACTCCAGGATTAAAAAACCAAAGTTGCAAGAACATGGACACTCGAAACCCTCCACCATGGCGCAGTATCCCAGTTCGAGCTCCGCCAAAACCAGCGCCACCGCCCACTATTCCCAGCAAACGTTCGGCCGAGACTCAGGAAGCAGCCTGGGTTGCAGATGAAGACCGCTTCGTACTACAACAGGCAAAGAAGAAGGCAGCAATAAGGGTAAAGGGAGGTAGAGGTAGGCCCATCGACTGGCTAGCCGTCACTCTCAGGGTCATCGATCCTACGAAGAACCTTTTGGATGAGGAAGTCGACGACTCGGAGCTGGATATTGTGGATCCTGAGGGCGTGTTTGAGGGATTGAATGATGGCCAATTGGAGGACTTAGAGAAAGATATTGATATATATCTTACTCTCGAAACAAATGGTAGTAATCAAGACTTTTGGAATGTATGCTATAAACCCAGCATTTCGTAGAGATTGTACTGATGTTTTGCAGACTATGAAGGTTATCTGCAAAGATTGCCGCCAAAATTCCAAGACTAGTGCACCCGAAGCACGCGGCGTCAGTTCAGTTTCCGCAGATGTTGACCGTTTACTTGGCCCAAAATCCTACGAGGAGCTGGAGGTCTTAGAGAAACAAATTCGAAAAAAACTAGATTCTAACGAGCCTATGGATGTAGATTACTGGGAGCATCTTCTTAGACGTCTCATGGTCTGGAAAGCTAAGGCAAAAATGCGAAGAGTCTCCCAAACAGTTATCAGCAGTCGGCTACAAAATTTACGCAACCAGCAACATGAAGAAGCGGTTGCTGTCTGCCAAAAGCTCCAGAAAATTCTTCGTGACATTGAGCGTCCACTAGACGGACAAAGTACTTCCTCAGAACGAATTACGACTACGGCCATACCATATGATGCTGCACTTGATCCTGAACCGTCTCTGAAACTACGGCCCGAAGACAAAAATCTCGAATCGCTAGATGAGAAAGAGTTCCTTGAGAAAATTGTGAGTAGAATCGGTAAACTCGATGCAGTACTCGGTACTGATTACCATGTAGGTTGATGAAAGGAGAAAAGTACTCAAGCTGGGCTATGTGCCAGTACGACAGAGAGTCTCTGAAAAGTCTTCCTCCCAAACATCGACGAAGCCACCGGAAGCGAGCGCTGTGGGACTTTCCAGGTTTGCCCCGGCCCGCAATGATGATTTCTCCCAGGCTACAACCGCCCTATACGAGCGTGAAGTTGCTAGAGGTGTAAATGAGAATGAGGAAATATTCGCCGGTGAGGAAGAGATCTCTACCACTAGCAAACCTCAGTGGGCGAACAAATACCGGCCAAGAAAGCCTCGGTATTTCAACCGAGTACAGATGGGCTATGAATGGAATAAATACAACCAGACACATTACGATCACGACAATCCACCTCCGAAAGTAGTTCAGGGCTACAAGTTCAACATTTTTTATCCAGATCTAATCGACAAGGCCAAGGCGCCAACCTACCGTATCGAAAGAGAGAATGGCAGGAAACGAGGCCAATCTTTTGCGCCAGCTGGCGAGGAGGATACGTGCCTGATTCGCTTCGTTGCTGGACCACCATATGAAGATGTCGCTTTCCGTATAGTGGACAAAGAATGGGATTACAGTGCCAAAAGAGAGCGTGGCTTCAAAAGCAGCTTCGACAAGGTAAGCCCTTAGCCCTTGCTACAACAAATTCCGACCGTGTCTTTGTACCACTTCGGGGGCGCAAAGATTTGGAAGCGCACCCTTGCTAACTGCCTACAGGGTATTCTTCAACTTCATTTCCAGTTCAAGAAAGTAAGTCACTATTTATCGAATTCTTAATTAAAGAGCATTGGAACTGACAAATTTCAGATTTACTACCGGAAATGAAGCTCGTTGCACGGATTATTTCTGCTCCCTGGTTTTCACAACGTTCCACCCTTCAAATTGGCTATTCTGTCATTGTCCTCATCCTGAGCCAGTCGTTTGTATTAAGTAATGCGGTATTCTAGAAAGGCACATCAGACTTGGGTATTATTGTCGAACCTATGCATTACTACGTTTGAACGTTGGCTTATATCCGTACTAGATAAACACAGCGCATCGCTACTCTCGTCACCGGAAGGGCAACATTCATAGCATCAAGACAATGTTAAAGTCATCCAACAGATTTCAGACTTGACTGCATGCCGTGCGTCTTATTAAATGCCTGAAATGCCCGATTATATTGCAATCGTAAGACGCTAGGATGGAATTGAAGGTACCAAAGCCCCCGACGACCGGTTCCAGGTCTCTGGCCCTGGCCGAGAGCAATAGCATAGGACTACAATAGATGCTTGATATCGGAAACCTAGGCTAGCGTAGAGGGCTCGGGTGCACGCATTTTTGCTTGAGGTCTGATGCATCCCCAACTCTGCCTTACGGACGATCTGCTACAGTCGATCGTAAATGGGACAGTTTAGCACGTGTGAAGCGGGCTAATGGGCGGCGGTGCTTGCGGTGGGCAAACAGGCTTGTAACGGGCACCGGCGTGCTCTTTGTTGCTATAATTTGGGTTAGCGGAAATGTTGCGCCACGATGTCACCAACCCCTGTTGAAAATGTAGCTGAAGTCGCGCTTGTATGGGGCTCGTGTAACACGAGGCGCATCTTTCTAGAAACAATAGAAGGCGAGCGAAAGGGCAGGAGTGCGGCGTGTCGCGCGCTTTCGCAGGTAGGAATGTGCCGTGGCCAGGCAAAAACCCGGCGCTGTTGCAGGCTTCCGTCCGGGATCTCAGACGCCAACCGCTCACAAAAATCGTTGGATGCCGTGTGACGATACTGGTCATCCCCCTCTAGCTGGCTTTTCAATTGGTCGACCGCTGGGCTTGCATAGTGGAGTATGCAGAAGCCGTTGCGTACAGCAGCCCAAGCAATTGTTACATTAAAGCTGCTCCTCAACACAGTAGGCAGTAATATCTTGACTCTGTTTGCTCTCTACATGTCCACCTGCGGCAAGAGTCCTTTCTGCTTATGCGCTGGCAACCGAAGCCAGATGACTGCCCGTTGAGACTCCCGGTCTAGCTTCGCCCTGCTCAATAGAAATGTCCACTAGGTCGCTTCACTCTTTCTGGAAGACTTATTGATCCTTCCGCTTGCCGTCTCACTATTTGCTCCGTGTTACCAAAGGCGCTGGCATAGCATCTACCCATCGCCATCATGACACGGCCAGACTCACCCCTTCAGCCATGTACCAGGGACCACTCTACTGGCTTTGGCGCCTCAGCTGCTCCAAAGAATCCTTTTTCTCCCCGGCGTCCACTTTATGCTCCAATGCCCACTTCCTCTTCTCCAAGAACTACTATAACACACTTTATGGCGACCACACCTGGTGCCTCAGCAGATTCCAACGAATCTCGCTATCAACCTTCTCTTATGGCCGTAGATGAAGCTGCGCTGCCGTGGACGCCGAGTTGTGAGATTCCTCATTCTCACCTTCCGCAAGGAAATCCCAATTCTCAAAATTCTCAACCCTACAGACCCGAACCGAGCCCTCTTTTCAACTACGCCACCCACGGGTTGCCGTACATTTCCAGTTATCAGTTAGGCTACTCGCCCGTGGATACCGAGTCTAGCTGTCCTCGCGCGTATTCTGACCTTGACTTTGTCAGCTCCATAGACAACATCATGGAATCATACCCACCATCTGCATATCTTCTTGAACCTCAGAGACCTCAAGACGTGATAGACCTCTCAAGCAACCTCAATTCTCGCCAAGCTATGCAGTTTGATGACGAGTACAATCCGCAATGTCAGCAACACCTTGAATCTGAAGCAATAGACGTCGCTACGTACGCCACATCTCAATATGAGCCGGACAACCGTGTGACAAATACTACAGCTGTACAAGATCTCCATTCTTTATCAAATGAGGCTTGCAAGGGGTTGTGTGCTCTTGAGGAAAGCAATGTCGACAAAGAGCAGCCTTATGCTCAGCTCATATACCGCGCCCTGATGGAGGCGCCTGGCCATACTATGGTTTTACGGGACATCTACAATTGGTTTCGAAGAAACACCGACAAGGCAACCGATAAAGAGACGAAGGGGTGGCAGAACAGCATTCGCCATAATCTATCCATGAATGGGGTATGATGCTCCAACGTTCATTCACTCACATATTGCTAACTCAGATAGGCTTTCGAAAAAGTTGACCAGCCTGCTGGAGAAGAAGCCAAAAAGGGTTTTATGTGGCGCCTTACAGAGAGTGCCATTCGTGAAGGCGTGAAGTCGACGACGAGGTACCGGAGCAAAATACCCAACAAACGAGGCTGCAGACTACAAAACCCAGCACCCCAACGGCAGGCCTCAGGTGCCAAGGGTGGTCAAGCTGCAAGAAAAGCTGCGCGTTTGAGACGCTCCGAGAGGCTTAGGGACTCGCGCAGTGTACCTATACATAAGGCAGAGTCATTCGTCATGAGATCAGGACCGCCGCACCATGGCATTTTTGACAACGACAATTTCGCACCATCTGATCCGGCCATAAACTACCCTGCACCAGCATACTTTTTTCACCCGGAAATGGAATTTAGCAATTCTATCAAGCACGAAGCACTGCCGCCATCATTTGGGCCTAGTCTTGATCTTCTCACCCGGCATTCTTATCCGGGCTCCCCGCAGCGATCCATATGCGTCGATATGCCATTTCTTCTTCCCTATTCAACGAATGAGGCACTGTTCTACGGTAGTGGCTCCGACTCCGGGGACGAGCCAATGACGCCTGCTTCGCCACTCGGAGATTGCCAACTAGACACGTCAATGCGGATGGGACCATCGTCTTTTGCTAAGACTAAAGTCATGTACTAGAACCGTATCAAGAGCCTTGTTCACACAAACTGTCTATTCTGTATATTTGCCGCATTTACAAACTCGAATTCTCCATTGGATATCGCTGGCCATCTTACGTTCTAGGCTTGTGTATGACGGGATGGCTATTTCTTCAGCTTTCCAATGACGAATCCACACGACGCTAGGTAAAAGCCAAGACGAAGGCATGGCTTGCTTTGGCGTAGAATACTTCTGTTTTGTTCCAGTTAAATTTTCATTCAAGGGGTCCATTGCTCAGGTTCTCCACTCCGATATCCAGCTTTCAAGAATGGATAGAATTTTGTTCGCGCCATTAAAGTGCATTTTGCCTTGTAGCGGGATGTTGCTTCTGTACAGGTCTGTACAATAGCTATGGTTCTTGTACTCTAGAGCGCTGAGATGGCAGCAAGGAAGTCCTGGGATAGAGAACTATTTATTATCGACATTCGGTTTTGAATCTGCCGTGTGCCTCCATTTCCGCCCTCTTACTACGAACTCGATAATTTCATAACTAACATGGTCTGTATATCTTAGCAAGTAGATTGTGCGGTTTCTCCTGCGTCGGATGTCTCGGTTCTATGTCCGACGCTCATTCTGCTTTCTTACATTCTACGAAAGATCCTTCTAAACTACACCTTTCTAGCCTAGCAGTCTCAAATTCTCTAAATAAAGTATACAGGAGGAAGAAACCTCACGCGGCCGGTAGTGATTGACCCACAGCAACCACTGTCGCTAATGCCTCCATTCTTGCTGGATGCTTGGCCATCTGTCACAAAATCCCTGCACATCGGATGTTACACAAAGCTCAGGCATGAACCCCCATGAATCCCTTGCATGTGGCGTTAACCTCGATAGCGTAATGCTTCATCTAGCCTTTCGAGTGCCATCGTATGTATTTCCCTCGCGAAAACCGAATCTAGAAGGTAATGTGGTGGTTTGTTAGTGCCATAACTTCCAAAGCCCTGAATTTTACAAGGAAAACTTGAGAATCTTACTCAATCACTTGAGTAAATTGCAATGAACTACTGCCAAGATCTGAGGCTGGCGGTCCCTGGAGTTATCACAACTTCAACGCGAAATTTTCTTTCCCCGGATCCCTGATCAAGCAATCATCAATGACCTTCGAAATCTAGCACTTTAGTCCAGCCCAAGGGATTTGGTTAAATAGGTTCCACTAACGGGAACGCTGCAAGGGTATGACGGGGTTTCTTGACCTCGTCAGTAAGTGAATGACGACATTTTTTTTTGGCTTGCGTAGGGCTTCGGTGGCGTTTCATATTTTGGATTACTCTTTCTGGGAGGTTACTATTATTGACCGTTATTATTTGATGAAAATCTTCGATCAAGGCTGTCTTGCCTCTTCACACCGGGACTTCGGGGCATCCCAAAGTTAAGCCACCTAGAGATGTTGTAACTTAGATTCGATAAAATGAGTGCTTTGGTACTAAGTTAGAAAGTTCGTTCCTTAATATAGGACTAGGCCTGCGTTGGATGTCGTCGATCGTGGCTTGGTGCGCGAGCCGTTCCCAACACCAACGAAGACAATTCAAGGCCAATCGGAACTCTCCCCGCCTCAGAAACCCTTCATCCTCTCATACTTTGCATGAAGCTGTTCCCAATGCGGGCTGTCAGTTCCATCCAACTCAACGATATGGTCGGTTACGAACACAACACATGCACGTTTTATAGAGGTACGGTAGTGCGCTAAGTCAACACAAGTTCATCAATGCACTTAATTGCTAAAGGCGCTAGTTCGGCTACCGCGCCTAATTCGGTTCTTATCTCGTCCCCCGCGTCTTTTGGCGTCTTTAGACGCTTCGGTCGCCTACTTACCGCCGTGCTTCACTCCTTTTGGATAAAATGACAGATCACCTACGGAAATATTGTAACGGCCAATCTTGCGGTTCGTCATGGGCCACCTAAGACCATTTCCTTGAGGAGACAATTGATCACTCTCGGCGAGATGTATATTTCGAAACGATGCAACGTCGACCGGGCGAAGGGTGACCGAGCATGGCCGAGAACCAATAGTCAACGCTTGGCGCCCATCAATATGCACCCCCATCAAAATGAGAGATTCTATAGGGTTTGTATGGACGATGCATACAGCAGAGATAGGTCTACGGCCTTAGAATGCTGGTAGGAGAAGGGGACAGATAACGCACAACTTTTGATCACGAATGAATAAAATGCGACTAGTAGAACTTATAATTCTTTATACCATTAGATTCGCATAAACAAGGTCTATATTTCTATAATATAAAATATTTTAAATAGAACCTATAGGTAAAATGATATTAAAAGAAATTCAACTTTATATAGCATCGTGTTAAAAAAGGGGTAGGACGTTAAAATATCGTGCTTAGTCAAACCTGTGGTTGACGATTCTCGGGGGTGACTTAATCGGGAGTAGTCTGTGGCTATGCACGCTAAGATAGTGTCAATATTGAGTTATATTCCTGCGAAAGGTCCCTATTAGATATAGGGAGACTCGTGGCTAGATGTCAATAAGTTCACAACAGCTATCTAGACGTCGACAATGAGTGGAGACTGCGGACTTTTTGTCTCGTCCCCACGGATGTTGTCTCATATCTTTGACGTGACACCAATCCAGACTTTGGAAAGGGGAATGCAGATGGCGCTATGCGTACACACCTAACTGTTAGCATGGTACTCTTTCTATCCGCCGATCGTCCATCCATGGATCCTTCATTGCATCACTAAAACTGAATTCCAATCGGGGAGCCGGGTACGTATGCAGGGTGCTTCTATTCTGCAGAAAGCTCAGACGCCGCGCGCGGACCGATCCCCAGTGTTTACTACAAGGGGGCTACCTGAGCGGGCCAACTGCGCTCCCTGCTAGTTTTAGTGGCATTATAATGATATCCTATGAAAATACAGTAAAATCTCTTTAGTACGATACCGTTTGTTCGGCCGAGCGTATCGTAATACCAATGGTATTGTTATATCAGGAGTCATGTGTTGGGTGAATAAGCAGGAAAAAGAAGGGCTTAATGCCTAAAAAGGCTTAGGATGTCTACCTCGCGGGCTAAATAGGGCCCCTTCCCATACAAATTCTCTACTGGTTAT
>Ga0307515_10015620_pt1 | contig 13972 bp, 10 predicted proteins | sample 17_EM_MG_FD_194513 | JGI IMG/M metagenome (GOLD analysis project Ga0307515, IMG submission 194513) | Populus trichocarpa ectomycorrhiza microbial communities from riparian zone in the Pacific Northwest, United States - 17_EM | ecosystem: Host-associated > Plants > Roots > Unclassified | place... | reverse complement strand
CGCCATCGCATTGTTTGCCGGTGCCACCCGCAATGCCGCACACCGTGTCGTCAAGACGCTGGATGCGTGGTCGTATCGCGTCGCGCAAAAGCGTGCCGACGAACGCCTGTGGAGCGCCGCGCAATCCGACCCGCGCGTGATGGCCGACCTGCAAGCCGCGATAACCCGCAGCGAATCGGGTACCGCAGCTCTGGTAGCTCCCAGCCGCCGCAGCCTGCGCGACGTGGTCGAAAGCTGGCGTGCCGAAGCTGCCCGCGCCCGTGCCGACGCGCAACTGTGGAACGTCGCCAAGACCGACCACCGCGTGATGGCCGATCTGCAAGCCGCCAAGGCACACGCCGAGAGCCTGTCGGAAGTCGCCGGTGCAGTGCCTGCCGTCACCCAGACCCTGTTGCGCGCCGAGAAGGCTGCCGAGCAACGCGGCGCCGCTTATTCTCGTCAGGCCCGCCTCGCTTACTACATGTGATCGACACCGCCGCCGACGCGGCGGAGGAGAAATGAAAAGGCCACCGCATACGGTGGCCTTTTTGCTGGGCGCCTGCTTATCCAGGCGTCAGGCGGCGAGGCGGCGCTCGATCTGCGCCTTCACGTCCTCCAGCTCCTTGGGCAAGTGGTGCCGCAGCTGCGTGAACAACTCGTCGTGCAGCTTCAGTTCCGCCTGCCATGCAGCCTTGTCGATGCTGGTCACGGTCTTGAACTGATCGGTGGTGAAATTCAGGCCAGTCCAGTTCAGCTCCTCGTACGAAGGGCTGACGCCGAACACGTGTTCCTTGCCTTGCGCCGCACCTTCGATGCGGTCGATCATCCACTTCAGCACGCGCATGTTCTCGCCGTAGCCGGGCCAGACGAACTTGCCGTCCTCGCCCTTGCGGAACCAGTTGGTGGTGTAGATGCGCGGCAGCTTGGCGCCAGACTTGGTCAGCTTGTCGCCCAGGTTGAGCCAGTGCTGGAAGTAGTCGCTCATGTTGTAGCCCATGAACGGCAGCATGGCGAACGGGTCACGCCGCACCACGCCTTGCTGGCCCGCGGCGGCGGCCGTGGTTTCGCTGCCCATGGTGGCGGCCATGTAGACGCCTTCGGTCCAGTTGCGGGCCTCGGTCACCAGCGGCACCGTGGTGGAGCGGCGGCCGCCGAAGATGAAGGCGTCGATCGCGACGCCCTTCGGGTCGTCCCAGGCCGGGTCGAGCGCCGGGTTGTTGGTCGCGCCCACCGTGAAGCGCGCGTTCGGGTGCGCGGCGGGGCGCAGCTTGCCGTTCTCGCCGTTGTCCTTGGCGATCTGCGGCGTCCAGTCGCGGCCCTGCCAGTCGGTCAGATGCGCGGGCAAGGCCTTGCCGGGCATGTCCTGCTCCATGCCTTCCCACCACACGTCGCCATCGTCGGTCAGCGCCACGTTGGTGAAGATCACGTTCTTGTCCAGGCTGCGCATGCAGTTGGGGTTGGTGATGTAGTTGGTGCCCGGCGCCACGCCGAAGTAGCCGGCCTCGGGGTTGATGGCGCGCAGCGAGCCGTCGGCCTGCGGCTTGATCCAGGCGATGTCATCGCCGATCGTCGTGACCTTCCAGCCTTCGAAGCCGGCCGGTGGCACCAGCATGGAGAAGTTGGTCTTGCCGCAGGCGCTGGGGAAAGCGGCGGCCACGTGGTACTTCTTGCCGTCGGGCTTGGTCACGCCCAGGATCAACATGTGCTCAGCCAGCCAGCCCTGGTCACGGCCCATGTTGGAAGCGATGCGCAGCGCAAAGCACTTCTTGCCCAAGAGCGCGTTGCCGCCGTAGCCCGAGCCGTACGACCAGATCTCGCGTGTCTCTGGGTAGTGCACGATGTACTTGGTCTTGTTGCAAGGCCACTTCACATCGGCCTGGCCGGGTTGCAGCGGCGCGCCCACCGTGTGCACGCAGGGCACGAAATCACCGTCGACGCCGAGCACGTCGTACACGGCCTTGCCCATGCGCGTCATGATCTTCATGTTGACGGCAACGTACGGGCTGTCGGACAGCTCGATGCCGATGTGAGCGATCGGCGAGCCCAGCGGACCCATGCTGAAAGGCACCACGTACATCGTGCGGCCCTTCATGCAGCCGTGAAACAGCGCCTGGTCGCCGGACTGCAACAGGTTGCGCATCTCGGCGGGGGCCATCCAGTTGTTGGTCGGGCCTGCGTCATCCTTGGAGGCGGAACAGATGAAGGTGCGGTCTTCGACGCGCGCCACATCGGTGGGGTCGCTCAGCGCCAGGAACGAATTGGGCCGCTTGACGGGGTTGAGCTTCTTGAAGGTGCCGGCGTCGACCAGTTGCTGGCACAGGCGGGCGTATTCCTCTTCGCTGCCGTCGCACCAGTAAATCGAGTCGGGCTGGGTCAGCGCGGCGATCTCGGAGATCCACGCGATCAGTTTCGCGTTCTTTACATGGGCGGGGGGATTGAGGGTCAATCCTTGCATCACGGGTGCATTCATCGGTCGGACTCCTGAGTTTGAAAATCGTCTTTCCGAAGGGAAGCGATCCATGTGCACAGGCTTTCGCGACCCTTGGGAAAGACGGCTGTAGGTACCGGTTCTACGAGGCGTGAAACCGATCTCAGTGTCGGGATTTGCGTCCTCAGGACCATGCCGGGACGCCCATTCTAGGGACAGGAATTTGAGTTACCAGTCGATTACGTCCAAAATCTATGCAAACAGCGCATAGGGTTATGTGATCGAAGAATGCGCAAATATGCGATGAAACCCGCCTACAAGCGGTCGGGCGGTGCGCTGATGGCGGCTGGAGGATTGCGGGAAAACCGGGGCTCGATACCGATGCAAGCGGCATGGCCGCGAGCCGCGCCAGGCTTGGCGGGTTGTCAGATGAGGGGAAGAGAGATGCCGCGATGCCGACCGCGTGGGGCCGGTGCGGAGAATGAGAGAGAAGCGCTGGGCGCTTGAAGAAACGAGCGGCTCGCCGACCGAGCCGCGAGTGCTCAGGCCATGAAGACGGCGATGAACGCCAGCAGGAAGATCAGCACGCCGCCGACCACGGGCAGCACAATCGGAATCAGCGGCACGATCGCTTCGACCGGGTCCGGATGCGTGTCGTGTTCATGCGCGGCTTGCGTGGGGGTCGTCATGTCTGTTCCTGGGCGTGTTGGGCAAAGAGCGCCGATTTTAGCCGCGCGTTGCGGCGATCTGCATTCTCTACAGCAATGCGTAGGTAGTACTGGCCCGGCTCACGCTGCGGCCATCGTCCGCGCCGCGAATGTCGATCTCACCGAACGCCAGCGATTTGCCCACGCGCAGCACGTGCGCCTGGACCAGCGCATCCTGCCCCGACAAGGGTTTCAGGAAGCTGGTGTTCAACTGCACCGTGGTACAGGGCCTGAACGCACCGAAGTGGTGGATCAAAGCGAGCACCATGGCCGTATCGGCAGCCGCCATCATGGCCTGGCCGCACACCATGCCGCCTACGCGCGACAGTTGCGCGCTGTGCGGCAGGCGCAGTGTGACGCCATCGTCTGCCGTGGACTCTACGCGAAGGCCGAGCGACTGCACCCAGGGTGCGAGGAGGTCGGCCAAGGCGGCTTTCAGCACCGCATTCGATGCCCCATCGCTCATGCCTGAACCTCCGTGCTGCGCATTGCGGTGCGAGCTTGTCTGGGGCGGCCCGGCGCGTCGTTCATACGGGTTCTCCTGCTTCAAATCCATCCGCGCGCAGCGCGGCAAGCACTTCGCCCATGTGCGCGCGTCCACGTGTCTGTACCACGAGTTCGATGTCGACGTTGCGGGCCGACAGCGCAGTGAAGGCGCGCTGGTGATGCACCTCGTCGATGTTGGCGCCCGCACCCGCCACCACCGCGGCGATGCGCGCCAGCGAGCCGGGGTGGTCGATCGCGCTGACCCGGATGCGCGCCAGCCGGCCCGAACGCACCATGCCGCGCTCGATGATGGCTGCCAGCAGCAGCGGGTCGATATTGCCGCCGCACAGTACCAGTCCCACCTTCTTGCCCCGAAAGCGCCCGGGCTCCTTCAGCAGCGCAGCCAGGCCGGCGGCGCCTGCGCCTTCGACGACGGTCTTCTCGATCTCCAGCAGCATCAGGATCGCCTGCTCGATGTCGCTCTCGTCGACCAGCAGCATGTCGTCCACCAGGCGCCGCGCGATCTCGATCGTGATGCGCCCCGGCGTGCCCACCGCAATGCCCTCTGCAATCGTGCTGCTGCCTTGCGGGTGCTGCGTGCCTTTCAGCGCGTTCAGCATGGCAGGGAAGCGCGAGGTCTGCACGCCGATGATCTCGATGCCGGGCTTCAACGCGCGCGCGGCGGTGGCAATGCCGCCGATCAGCCCGCCGCCGCCCACCGCGATCACCAGTGTGTCGAGTTCGGGCGTCTGCTCCAGCATCTCCAGGCCCACCGTGCCCTGGCCGGCCACGATGTCGGCGTCGTCGTAGGGGTGGATGAAGCGCAGGTGCTGTTGCTCGGCCAGTGTCAACGCATGCGCGCGGGCTTCGTCCAGCGTGTCGCCATGCAGAACCACTTCGGCGCCAAAGCCGCGCGTGCGTTCGACCTTCACGCCCGGCGTGAAGCGTGGCATCACGATCACGGCGCGCAGGCCCAGCCGCTGCGCGTGATAGGCCACTCCTTGCGCATGGTTGCCCGCGCTCATCGCGATCACGCCGCGCACCGGCACGGAAGAATCGCCAGTGGTATGGTCCTGATCAACCAGCTTGGCCAGCTTGTTGCAAGCGCCTCGCTCCTTGAACGAGGAGGTGAACTGCAGGTTCTCGAACTTCAGGAAGACCTGCGCGCCGGTGATCTCCGACAGCGTGCGCGACTCCACGCACGGCGTGTTCAATACCTGGCCCTGCAGCCGCGTTGCTGCGTCTCTTATGTCGTCTAAAGTCACCATTCGCACATTGTCCTTCTCAAAACTTGACACCTTGTGCTTTTTTTGGCTTGCTCGTCTTCCAAAGGATTCAAGCCTGCGTTATCGTGAGACCACGTAGTTTCGTTGCTGGAGCCTTGTCCCATGGTGAAGCGTTCGGTCCCCGACCCGTCGACTGCCCAGGCGATTCCATCGCCCGGGCTGCAGGCTGCGCCGGTGCTGGACCTGATGTGCTCGCACTTCGTGTTGACGCTGGTCGCGCGCCAGGGTCCCAAGTTCAACGTGCGGCGCGACCTGAACAGCCTGCTGGCCATGACGGGCCGCCACCTGGTGTGGCCATTGCCTGTGCTGCAGCGCCTGCGTGAATTTCTCGGCCGCCGCTGCAAGGACAACGAATTCTGGCGTGGCCATGCAGCGCTTGGCACTGTCGAGTTCCTCGAACGCCATGGCGTATGGCGCGGCCCGTACGAAGAAGGCACGCTGTTCTTCTATCTCGACGAATACGCGAAGGACCAGCCCAAGGATCTGCTGTCGGCACTGACCGTGACCGGCGAGTGGCTGACGCATGCGCTCAAGAAACAATCCACGCTGGTCGAGAAGAACATCGACGCGCTGTCGCGCCTCTTGCAGTTGAACCGCGCCGAGCGCGCTCTGCTGCTCTACGGCACGCTGGCGCGCTACCAGCGCGACCTGCGCACCATCCTTGTCGAAGTCAAGGTCAACAACGCGCCGGAGGCGTACGCAGCCATCGCCGAAGTCGCGGGCGTCAGTCCCACCGAAGTGGGCGAGGCACTGCGCGCGGGCTCACGGCTGGAGCGCATCGGCCTGGTCGAGAACCTGATCTCCGAGCACAACATCACCGACTTGGCCGACCTGATGAAGGTCAGCGAAAAGCTGCCCCCCGTGTTGATGCGCGAGTACCGCGACCAGAACGAGCTGATGGCCGTGTTCACGCGGCCTGCGACCAAGAGCGCGTTGTCGATGTCCGACTTCGAGTTCGTACAGGACGATGCGCAGGTGCTGGTGTCGCTGCTGCGCAATGCCGTCGAGCGCAAGGAGGCGGGCGTCAATATCCTGCTGTACGGCCCACCTGGCACCGGCAAGACCGAGCTGGCGCGTGTCGTGGCGCAGGTGGCTGGCCTGGACCTGTTCGAAGTCGAATATGCCGACCGCGATGGCAACTCCTTGTCCGGCCGTGACCGCTACCGCTCGCTACAGATCGCGCAGGTGTTCCTGAAGGGCAGCGTGCAGGCCGCGCTGCTGTTCGACGAAGTCGAAGACGTGTTCCCGCCGATCAGCTCCGAAGCCGCGCAGCTGATGGCACGCGCCGAGCAGATTGCCGCACCCAGCAGCGGCTCGGTCAGCGGCAAGGCCTGGGTCAACCAGATCCTCGAATCCAATACCGTACCGACGCTGTGGGTGACCAACCGCATCGAGCAGATCGACCCCGCTTTCCGCCGCCGATTTGCCTACCACCTCGAACTCAAGTCGCCGCCACCCGGTGCGCGCGAAAGCCTGGTACGCAAGACGCTGGAGGGCGTGCCGGTGTCAGACGCCTTCGTCGGCAAGCTGACCGAGCGCAAGGGCCTGACGCCGGCGCAGATTCGCACCGCGGTGCGCTTTGCGGGTCTCGCAGGCTCCAGCGAAACGTCGTTTGAGCAGCTCATCGATCGCCAGTTGCGCAACGCCGACAAGGCGTTGGGCAACCGCAGCGATGACCGCGAAGCGCGCGACACGGTCACCACCTACGACCTGGACATGCTCAATGTCGAGAGCCGCTTCGAGCTGCCGCGCATCGTGCAGGCGCTCAAGGCCCGCGGCCACGGCAGCCTGTGCTTCTATGGCGCGCCCGGCACCGGCAAGACCGCGCTGGCCGAGTACATCGCGAAGACCTTGGACAAGCCCCTGATGGTCAAGCGCGCCAGCGACCTGATGAGCAAGTTCGTCGGCGAGACCGAGCAGCAGATGGCCGCGATGTTCCGCGAAGCCGAAGCCGAGAAGGCCGTGCTGTTGCTGGATGAAGCCGACAGCTTCTTGCAGGACCGGCGTGGCGCGCAGCGCACCTACGAGGTGACCGAAGTCAACGAGATGCTGCAGGGCATGGAGCGTCATCGCGGCGTGTTCATCTGCACCACGAACCTGCTGGACCGCATCGACCAGGCGGCGCTCAGGCGCTTCACGTTCAAGATCAAATTCAACCCGCTGACGCATGAGCAGCGCGAGCGCATGTTCGTTGTCGAGGCGCTCGGTGGCGATGCCGATTTGCTGGCCCCGGCTCTCAAGCAGCGCCTGTCGCGGCTCGATCAGCTGTGTCCCGGAGACTTCGCAGCAGTGCGGCGCCAGGTCGACATCCTGGCCGAGGCGTTCAGCGCGGAAGAGTTCGTCGATCAGCTCGAGGCCGAGCACCGCATCAAGCCCGAGGTGCGCGAGGCGCGTGGCATGGGGTTTCTTAAAGACGGTTGAGCGTTGGACAAGCCCTGGCCGGCTGTTGAATGCAGTAGCGAGGCGGGGCTACCGGGCGCGCAAATGCGCAGAAGCGGATGTCGCTTCGTCGGATGGGGATTCCGAGCACCCGCAGTGCCACTGATGGCACCAATGTCCACCATCAACAGCCTGCTATCCCCGCGCCGCCACCTCCAGCACAGCTTCACCATAGGCTTCGAGCTTGCGCGCGCCGATGCCGCTGATGCCTTGCAGGTCTTGCAGCGACTGCGGTGCCCGCTCGGCAATCGCAGCCAGCGTCGCATCATGAAAGATCACATAGGCCGGCAGGTTGTGCTCGCGCGCCACCTCGGAGCGCCAGGCCTTCAACGCAGCAAAGCGCTCCAGCGCAATGCCGTCCAGTGGCGCACCCTGCGGCGTGGTGGCGCGGGCCTTCTCGCGGCTCTTGTCCCGCTTCGCCTTGCGCTCGCCCTTGGCCGGCGAGGTCTCGCGCAAGCGCACCGTGCGTTCGCCGCGCAGGACTTCCCTTGACGCATCGGTCAGGCGCAAGGTGTCATAGGCCTCCGAGTCCACCGCGACCGCGCCGGTGGCCACCAGCTGGCGCAGCACGCTGCGCAACTGCGTCTCGCTGAATTCGGCGCCGATGCCGAAAGTGCTGAGCGACTGGTGGTTGAAGCGCGTGACCTTCTCGGTGCTCTTGCCGCGCAGGATATCGATGATGTGCCCGGCGCCGAACGTGATGCCGCTGGCCTGGTGCACGCGGTAGATGCAACTCAGGATCTTGCGGGCGGCGTCCGTGCCATCCCACACCGCCGGTGGCTCCATGCAATTGTCGCAACTGCCGCATGTGACCCCCACGCTCGGCACTCCGTGTCCTCGCTGCCCCCCGAGGGGGCCGCTCGCGCCTTGGGGCGGCCCGGCGGCGCTCGACTGTGGTCCTGCATAGATCTCGCCGAAGTAGCCGAGCAGCCGCACGCGCCGGCAGTCCATGGCCTCGGCCAGCGCCAGCAGTGCATCGAGCTTGCCGCGCATCACCTTCTTGTGCTCATCGCCGGCCGGACTCTCGTCGATCATGCGGCGCTGGTTGACCACGTCCTGCAGGCCATAGGCCATCCACGCATGGGCCGGTGCACCGTCGCGGCCGCCGCGGCCGGTCTCCTGGTAGTACCCTTCGATGTTCTTGGGCATGTCCAGGTGCGCGACGAAGCGCACATCGGGCTTGTCGATGCCCATGCCGAAGGCGATGGTGGCCACCATCACGATGCCTTCCTGGCGCAGGAAGCGGTCCTGATGGTCCTGCCGCACCTTGGAATCGAGCCCGGCGTGGTAGGGCAGGGCGGTGATGCCGTTGTCCACCAGCATCTGCGCGATCTCCTCGACCCGCTTGCGCGACTGGCAGTAGACGATGCCGCTGTCCTGGAAATCGGCACCCACGTGTTCGCGCTTGATGAAGCGCAACAGCTGCTGTGTGGCGTCGACCTTCTCGACGATGGTGTAGCGGATGTTGGGCCGGTCGAAGCTGCTGACGAACTGCTGCGCTTCTTCGAGTTGCAGGCGCTCGACGATGTCGGCCCGCGTGATTGCGTCGGCCGTGGCGGTAAGCGCAATGCGTGGCACGCCGGCGTAGCGTTCGTGCAGCACCGTCAGCGCGCGGTATTCGGGCCGGAAGTCGTGGCCCCATTGGCTCACGCAATGCGCCTCGTCGATGGCAAAGAGGCTCAATCGCCCCTTGGCATGCAGAGAGTCCAGCAGCGACAGAAAGCGCGGCGTCGTGACGCGCTCCGGCGCCGCATACAGCAAGGTCACCTCGCCGCGTGCCAGACGCCGCTCGACATCGGAGGACTCGTCAAACGACTGCGTGGAGTTCAGGAACGTCGCATCGACCCCGGCTTCGTGCAGTGCACCGACCTGGTCGTGCATCAGCGCGATCAGCGGCGACACCACCACCGTGCTGCCGTGGCCGGCCCGCTGCCTGGCAATGGCGGGAATCTGATAGCACAGCGACTTGCCGCCGCCGGTGGGCATCAGCACCAGTGCGTCGCCGCCCTGGCCTACATGCTCGACGATGGCTTGCTGTGCGCCGCGAAATTGCGCGTAGCCGAAGGTCTCGCGCAGGATGGCTTCATTGTCACTACTCACCGTGTTCCACCTACATTTGTTCCCACGGCAAGCCGTCAAAGCGCCAGCCGTTGATGCACGAGCGCTGGAAGCCATCGTTCAGATCGCCTTCGAATCCATGCACCACATTGACCAGATCGGTGAAGCCAGCCGCTTCCAGCACCCGCGCGGCGTCCAGGCTGCGCTTGCCGCTGCGGCAGATCAAGAGGATGGTGCGGTCCTTGGCTCCAGCCTCGCGTTCGACGGCGGCAGCGAACGCCGCGGTATCTGGTGTCAGGTCCGGATATTCGTACCAGGGAATGTTCTCCACGCCGGGCGGGCGACCCACGTACAGCGACTCGATCTCCATGCGCACATCCACGAACAGCGGCGCCGGCCGGTCGGCGTCGGCAAGATTCGCGCGCTCCTGCAGCAACGACCACGCCTCTTTGGGAAGCAGATTCTTCATCCCCGTATTGTCCGGGCAAAAGTCGCACCGTCAGTCGGCCAAATGAAGGCCCTGTCTCGTCCAGGCGGTCGCCAAACTTTTTACAATTGCCGGATGAACACGAAGCCCTACACCCGCGCCCAGCAACTGCCCGAGATCCTGTCCAAGCGCATCGCGATCCTCGACGGCGCCATGGGCACGATGATCCAGCGCTTCAAGCTCGACGAAGCGCAGTACCGCGGCGCCGGCTACACCGGCCCGGGCGCGCAGGGTGACCGCTTCAAGGACTTCCACAAGGACGTGAAGGGCAATAACGAGCTGCTGAGCCTGACGCGGCCCGACGTGATCTCCTCCATCCACGAAGGCTACCTGGCCGCCGGTGCCGACCTGATCGAGACCAATACCTTCGGCGCCACCACCGTCGCGCAGGCCGACTACGAGATGGCCGACCTGGCCCGCGAGATGAACCTGCGCTCCGCGCAATTGGCTCGTGCGGCCTGCGACAAGTTCAGTACGTCCGACAAGCCGCGTTTCGTGGCCGGCGCGCTCGGCCCGACGCCCAAAACGGCCAGCATCAGCCCGGACGTGAACGATCCCGGCGCACGCAACGTGACCTTCGAGGAGCTGCGCGCGGCCTACTACGAGCAGACCGAGGCGCTGGTCGAGGGCGGGTCCGACGTGATCCTGATCGAGACCATCTTCGATACGCTCAACGCCAAGGCCGCGCTGTTCGCGGTCGACGAGTATTTCGCGAAATCGGGCGAACGCCTGCCGCTGATCATCAGCGGCACGGTGACCGACGCTTCCGGGCGTATTTTGAGCGGCCAGACGGTGACAGCGTTCTGGCACAGCGTGCGCCACGCAGAGCCGCTGGCCATCGGACTGAACTGTGCCCTGGGTGCCGCGCTGATGCGACCTTATGTTCAAGAGTTGAACCGCGTCGCGCCGGACACGTTCATCAGCTGCTACCCCAACGCGGGCCTGCCCAACCCGATGAGCGAGACCGGCTTCGACGAGACGCCGGACGTCACGTCAAAGCTGGTACGCGAGTTCGCGGCCGAGGGGCTGGTCAACATCGTCGGCGGCTGTTGCGGCACTACGCCCGAGCACATCGCCGCCATCCACCAGGCGGTAGCACCGCTGCCTACGCGCGCGACGCGCTCGTATTTCTACAAGGAAGCTGCCTGAGCAGGCCGTTGCAAAACTACTGCGGAGGTCATCTGCGGCGTTGCGCGGTGCTCGAAATCCTCACGTACCCACAGTACGTTCCGGTTCCTGCGCTCCGGGCGCCTTGCAGCTGACCTTCCTCGCTACGTTTTTCAACAGCCTGCTGGAGCCGCAGCTCAGATCGGCGCCTCGAGCAGGCAACCGAACTCGCGCGCGAAGTCGACCGACACGCGCGCGTGCACGGCGCCCTGCTGGTCGAAGAAGCGCTGCGTGCCCGACAGCGTGAACACGCCTTCGTGCCAGATGTTGGGGTGGATGTAGAGGCCCTGGCGACCGTCGAAGCGGAAGCACACGAACCGCTCGGGCCGCACATCGTCGCCCGGCAGCGCCAGCGGCACGTAGAACGGCGCCGCCTCCAGCGGAAAGAACAGTTGGCCTCCATCCGGGTGGTAGTTGGCGTGCCATAGCCGCATGCGTTCGGGTGCGCGGCCATGGTCGTCGCGCGCGTGTTCGGGCGCACACGCGTAGGCCAGCACATAGTGGCCGCCCACCGCTTCGTTGCGGCCGTAGAGGATGTCGCCTTTCCACTCGCTGATGAACACACCCTCGGTCGTGCCGCCCTGGTCGCCGGTGTCGGCGTCGACCGGGCGACGGCCTTGGGCTGGCCAGCGCACGATCTCGACCTTGCATTCCTTCGGGTCGTCGATGAGGCGGCCGTAGCCCTGCAGCGTCTCGGGCGTGGCGTCCACCAGCGGCATGCGCACGGTAGCCAGGCCAGAGGGAAGGTCAGGGTTCAGGTAGTCGATCGGTGCGTTCATCGTCATGTCACCTTGTGCGGGGCTTCGGGCAAGTCATTGGCAAGTTCGGCGCCGGCAGTTTCAACAGCGGCATGGTCGCGCAGCCATCGCCACAGCGTGGAGCGGCTGACGTTCAGCATTCTGGCCGCCTTCAGCCGGTTGCCGCCACACAGCCGCATCGCCTCTTCCACGCGTTCGTGCTGCGGCACGTCGCCGGCCGGCATCCCCTTGGCGGCCGTGGGCAGGCGGTCGAACAATTCGGGGCAGTCCTGCCGCACCTCGTCATACGCAATGGCGCCGACGTCCGCGCAGGCCGAGAACTGCAAGGCCAGCCGCTCGCAGATGTTCTGCAGTTCGCGCACGTTGCCCGGCCAGCCGTAGCCTTGCAGCGTGGGCAACACTGGCGCCAGTGCGCGCACCGGATCGAGCGCGGATCCGTGCCGCTTGAGTGCGCGCTTCAGCAGCGCCGTGGCCAGCGGCGCTATATCGTCGCGCCGCTCGCGCAAGGGACCCAGCGGCAGGCGCAGCAGGTTGATGCGGTAGTACAGGTCTTGCCGGAAGCGCCGCTCGCCCACCATCTCGGCCAGCGGCTGGTGCGTGGCCACGATCACGCGCACGTCGACCGGTATCGCAACACTGGCGCCCAGCCGCATCACCTCGCGCTCCTGCAGCACGCGCAGCAGGCGGCTCTGCAGGGCCATCGGCATGTCGCCGATCTCGTCCAGGAACAGGGTGCCGGTGTGCGCCGCTTCGAACAGCCCGCGCTTGCCGCCGCGCCGTGCGCCGGTGAACGCGCCTTCTTCGTAGCCGAACAGTTCGCTCTCCAGCAGTGACTCGGGAAACGACGCGCAGTTGACCGCCACGAAGGGCTGCGCGGCGCGTGCGCCCTCGTTGTGGATGGCCTGCGCAAACAACTCCTTGCCGGTGCCGCTCTCGCCGGTGATCAACACCGTGAGGCCAGTCTTCGCATAGCGCTGCGCCGTGCGCACCGCGTGCCTGAACGAGGGGCTCTCGCCCACCAGGCTGGCAAAGCTGTGGCGCGCCGTGCCCTGGCGGCGCCGCTGTTGCATGCGCAGGCTGGTCTCGGCCGCGTGGATGTCGTGCGCGTCATACAGCGTCAAGGCCGCGCCCACGATGTCGCCGTGTTCGCGGATCGGCGTGCGGTGCACGACCCAGTCGCGTTGCGCAAAGCGTTGCACCAGGTCGCGCTGTTCGGCGCCGCTGTCCAGCGTGGCTTCGAGTGACAACTCGGGCTCGATCCGGTCCAGCGCCTGCCCCATCAGCGCAGGCCTGGCGCGACCGAGCAACTGCTGCATCGCCGGGTTCACGGCAATGATGCGGTTCTCACGGTTCACCGCCAGCACGGCTTCCTGCAGGTTGTGCAGCACGCCATTCAACTGCTCATAGCGACTGGCCTCCAGCCGCGCGATGCGGGCCAGCTCGATCGCGTCCTCGATGGCGCGGCGGATCGACGCGAGCGAGTAAGCCAGCAGCGCGTGCAGGCCGCATTCCTCCGCCAGCTCGACCACCACACTCGAACCCACGATCACCTCGAAGCCATCGCGTTGCAGCCGCTCTATGCATTGGCGCGCGTCGTCCGGCGTCAGGTAAGCGTGCTGCGTGATCTCGATGTTGAGCAGGTTCTTCACCGCATCGAGTTCGGGAATGGTCTGCCCGTACATCACGATGCCCACGCGGCTTGCCACGCGCCGGGCGTTGATCAGCGCCTGCAGCAGGTCGAACCCCGTGAGCTGGATGATGGCGACGGGTGTCGGCAGCCCGGCGCGCAGGATGCTCGCGTTGGATCCCGCGCTGACGAATGCGTCTACCGCACCGCGTTCGACGCGGTCACGCGCCATCGCCAGGGCGCTGCCGAAGGTACCGTCGACGACCTCGATGTCGGCGCGCGCCGAATATTCGGCAATCACGGGGATCGCAAACTGGCTGATGTGCCGGTAACCCAGAAAGCACAGCCGCGGACGGCTCAGCGGTGTGGAGGTGAATTTCGTTGACACGTTTCAAGTGTCGCATGAACGTCTCAATGCAACACGTTGCGCGATGAGGTTTCGGAAAAATCCCTTTCCAATCAACGCTATACGGTGCATCCCATGGCTTGGCACGCGCAGTGCAATGAAACCCCTGGTACAAACAGGAGGAACATCGTTGGCACTCGAACA
>Ga0307515_10015619_pt1 | contig 13973 bp, 9 predicted proteins | sample 17_EM_MG_FD_194513 | JGI IMG/M metagenome (GOLD analysis project Ga0307515, IMG submission 194513) | Populus trichocarpa ectomycorrhiza microbial communities from riparian zone in the Pacific Northwest, United States - 17_EM | ecosystem: Host-associated > Plants > Roots > Unclassified | place... | reverse complement strand
TCCCCTTTGGAGTGTTATATGGAGATACAGTAACAAAATGCCAATTCAAAAACTGTTAAGATGTAAATCAACCCCACCACCCTAAAAAAATCTGATATGATGAAAACTAGCAAGCAAGCTAAGAAAATGATCCACAAACCAAATGCCATTACTACCTGTATCGCTTACTGTGCAAACATAAGAATTTCTTGGTAGGCCACAATTTACAGCTCCTCATTTCGCACGGCACTGATAGGCTAACTATAAACATCTCTCACCAGGATCTTGGAACCCAGATAAGCACAAGTAGATGCAACATAAGATCTCATGAAACATCAGGAGATTCAGAAAAATGAACAAAATCATTATCACAAGGCTAAAAACATCCAGGAGGACCAAGACTTGGGAAACAGTGAGTGAATTTGCACTGTCAAGGCACTTTAGGTCTGTAACTGTGACTATGATGATTTTATTTTTTTATTTCTATTCAAGTAGTATAAGCAGCAGTCAGATGTCAAGTATGATACAGAATGCTAGAATGAACAATTGCGGTGATTTGCTTTTGTGTTTTAAAAAATGGATCCTAACCTCACATTTGGTATTTAATAAATATTCGCCTAGCCAAAATTCCCACATGGGCTCCTATAAAACAGGGACAGTTCCATTTGGTTGCTGCATGGTTCCAAGTGATTGACCTACAAAAACAGAGTCGTCAACTGAACAGGGAGAAAAGGAATATAAACATGTATTGGAAAAAGGGAGTATCATTCTGATGATAATGATAACAAAATCAAAAAATCTTAAACATTGAAAATGATAATTCATACAACTTAAAAAAAAGTTGCAGCTTTAATGCAGTAATCGTTCAGTCAACAAATGCCAGCTACCAGGTAATAAGCTCAATTATGATTAGCATTTTTAAAAAAGTTATCTATAACTTTCCATTTTACTAACTGAGATCATGCCTAGTGTTGGTAGCTGATTCAAAAATACAGAGCTTGCAAGTAATGGTAGAAGAAATTAGTAGACTACCTGAGTTGCCTGCAAAAGAATAGGGCTTTGAAAGATATTTGCTTCTGAGCATTCCAACTGAAGCAGTCTGGGGCCTTAGAATGTTATCAACAGGAGACTGATTTGAGAAGTTAGTCAATGGTGGACATCCTCCTGAATTATCCAGGCACATCTCTGAACTTTGTGCAAGAATTTCATCGGGTTGATGCACAGAAGGATCTCCCTGCCTTACAAAGATTAAGTCAGTAGCTTCTAATTAAATAATTTATGTACCGCAGCAGCACTGTGAGCAGAATTTAAACAAAAATATAAGATGGGCACGCACTAAAGATAGAGAAGTTTATATAAAAGTCAGAGCAGCAAAACTTCCAGAGGGTGTAATTTGATGCATCAGGAAGCAAAATGAATTTCCTGAACATGAAAGTTCTTGCACAACACCACAGGTTCACTTGGTATAACTTGCCCTTCAGTACAGCACTAGATGTAAAAATTAAAATGCTGGTTTCAACAGTTCAGAAGACAATAACTGTATGATGAGCACTGGCAAGTAAAAATCTAACTCATATCTCTTATTTCTCTAAGATTTTTAAGACAAGACACTTTACAACAGCCAAATGGAAGTTGAGCCACCAAAAGTAACAATAGGTACAAACCTTTTCATTGATGAGGTCATTTGTTTGTGCATCTAAGGAACCCTTCTGAGATGAAGCCAGTAGTTGCATTATGCTTTCCTGTGGTAATTCTGAATTCACCATGTTCAGTCCCTCAGCAGATGTGGCATGGTACAGATAAGCAACTGCTGACCGTAGACGAGTGTTCCTTTGAGAGTAATAAACTTTGGCAGCAAGGGGAGCTGGAATATCTGATTTAATACAACAGATCATTATATAATATCGAGAAAGCAGAACATCCAAAGTCAAGAATCAAAAAGGGCTCAGACAACTTCACATATAAGCCACAGAGAAGATGGTCACTAAATGCAACATAATCATTAAGCATGTCACTTCCTGAATTTGAATGTGCTTGAAAATCTCTCCATGGACAATAGATGAAAAACAAATCTTCATGAGTACATCATGTATTCAGTAGCTGTATTCAGTAGCAGCACAAGCACCCATGTTCATTTCATCTCAGTTGAGTTATGAACATCTAAGTGAATGCATGATTATTGTTGATGGCATGATGGAAATAATAAAACTGTTTCAAATTTCAATGAACTAGAGTTTCCACCTATTGCACACTCCATTTTTCTGGTTGTAATTGAATGTTGAAAAGATTTAAGATTCTTTATTTCCTTCTGTTCTACTCCTTTTCCTCTGGTGCAACATCCAACTTTTCTAATATATGTATTTGGTACCCAAATGAAAATCCAACACCGTGTTTTCCTGAAATGAAATTCGTATATACTGCGATTATGGACTAGCTCGCCAGATATCTTTGATAAAGAGAATGTAAACTCCACATGGATAGAGAACAGCAAGCATATGACAAATCAGTAACTAGAGGGCAAGGAAGGTGCAAAAGTCAAGAAACCCACTTCTAAATTTTCTTTCAAAATATGATATTAAAAAAAGTGGTTTTTTTGTGGTTAGAAAAAAATAAGAGAAAAGAGACCAAGTTAGGAAAAAATATAAATTTGGGCATACAAGTAGATGGATCCACAGTGCTTGTAACTTTTGTTAAGCCAGAAGCTGTTTCTGGATCATCTGATTGCAGTCGATGCTCAGTTGATATGCTACACAAACCAAAAACAATGGATCATGTAATTGAAACCAGTATCAAATTTCACAAGATTGTCATAAGTAGCAGGCATAGAGGATGACTTAATAGATATGCTGGAACATTTTTGGCAGAATGTTGTGTCTGAATTTCACATCACTCTCAGCTTGGACACTTTGTAAAGTACTCTCTTCATAAGATAATTAACAGGGGGGAGGGGGCATTGATGTGCAAAATAAAAGTAATGGCCTAATCACATAATTAAACACATTATCATTTGGGTATCAAATAAAGATGCATGAAAAAGGAATACCAAAGACAATTATACAGAAACTAAAACTACGTCCCTTTTAATTATTATGTAATACAAGTTCTAAGAAATACTAACCCCCATTCCCTAAAAAAAATATCTAACATGAAAGTATAATGTAACTACATGATTGCACATAAATGCAATAGCAATGAAGATGATAAAATGAGAAATGAAAACAATGGGAAAGCCAATGCAGAATATGATATTCAAAATTCATACTGAATTATGAACAATATTTATGATACCTGAAGATATGCAGATAGCAGTATTTAAAGCAATCACACGCCATAGAGAACAAAGAAAGCATACAATTTATAGCGTTTTGTTGGAGGTGGCATTACACAGGCTGAGTAGTCTGTATTCTCAGGACTCACTGCTTTTCCAACGATCATAGATGCCACATCTACAGTAGCAGAATTTCCTGACGGACAAATGAAAGCAAGGAATCAAATATATTCAAACAGAATAATGTGTGTGTGTCTATTGCAACCATGGACCTGTCTGTTGAGGAAGCAAGATTAAAACATTACTCTTTTTAAGTTTTTCAAATGCAATAACATTTAAAAAAAAAACAAAAACCCTACTTGACTCAAGAATCACCACCGTTGTCCCAGCCATATGGGACTTTTCATAATGATGTGGGTTCAAATCCTTGAAAGGAAAAATGTCAATCTAGCTAGCTTAGGTTCATTAATTCAATTACAAAAGCATCGCACAACAGAACCTCCTTTTAAGGAAAACCACTGGGATACAACTTGGGAGAAAAGGACTAGCTTTCAGATCATATATACCAAGTTACAATTCATTAACCCAATCTCAAGTACCAGCACTAGAGAATGCAATCAGTCTACTCAAGAGAGAGGAAGTTTCACCCAAAATTCTTGCAGCACATGGAGAAAGAGAGGAATGTCTGATTTCTCTACTAAAAAAAGTAATTACTGGACTGTTTATCCTCTATTGCAAAAGAAATTCCACAACCTTTTACACGGATACAGACATCTAAAGGTACGAGACTACAATATAGTCTTCAAACAAATAATCGAATCCCCTTTGTATTCAAAATGAGTGATAGACATTCTACCAAGGACTTTTAATGATACCCAGGTTACTTAGAGCTGAAAGAACAATTACTTGAAATGATTACTCATAAATTTTTTGATATAAAAGATTCAAGAGAATAGATTAAATAAAGATATAAGAGCAAAAATGACTTACTTTTTGTATCCAGGGAGAAGGAAGAAGGCATTCTAGGTGGCCTGTCCAACTGAGATTCTGATGCAACAGTATCATCTGCAACTATATATTCAGAACTTTCTCGTTCCACAACTGGTGTGGCTTGGTCTAAACAAAGTTAAGAACTAAACCACTAGCCTGTATAAAAACAAAATAAAAGTAACATCCTTTGAAACAATGTGAAAATCTCAAAGCACCAAACATTGTTCAAATTTGTAACACTTAATGAGAAAAACCATTGACTCTTTGCATTTCCCCCAGATTAAAAGTAACGGTAGTGTTGTAACAAAGCCATCTGAATCAACACCAAATAGGGATTTAAAATAGATTTTGGTGTCTCAAAATAAAAAAGAGGATACTAGAAGAGGCAGTTATTAACTTTTTCCTTTCCTTCCTTGGAGGTTTCCTGCGTCCTGTGCCACCATCAGGCTCCAAGGTCATTTCTTCTGCAGAATTTAAGAACCTACAAAGCTCTAAAAAGAAAAAAAGAAAAAAGAAACCTAACTCAGTTAAGCACCAGCACTGCCAGACTTAAAGGGTCATACCTAACTATTGAAGGTAGGCTATCAATTAACCCGTAACACACATGTACAGTATAAAGAAACAGTTACTCCCAAAAGTACATATTCATGCCATCAAGGTTAGACAACCAGTTGGCTAGCACCATCTGTTCCTCCAAGACCTTAAAGTTTGGACCAAAACACAATTACCTAGTTGACTAAAACTTATTTGGAAGAGATTGCAAATAAAAACCTATGCTGAGATTGTGATATTTCATCATTTGATTTAAAAAATCATGTTACACCCTGATTCAAGCACTCATTCAAGTAAAAGCATATAACAAAATCATTGCTATTGGAGTATCGATGAAAGCATCTACAGGGACTCCAAAGGATGTCCTGACTAGCATTTGTGTGAATCAAGCAATGATGGTTTTTTTAAAAAAAAAATGGGAAACAGTAATAATGATGTCTAGGAGAAAATGAAGCACTTAATGGTTCTAATTAAACACAAGCATTTGTCCATATCATTTCCAAACAAATATTTTGTCAACATCAATGTTCCTTGTGTTTTTCAACCACTTTAAAATGTTTATATTCATTGCATGGAGCTCTATTATTTGAACCATATGCCACATTAACACCAATTTTAATAACTGCCTGAAGAGTTAGGAAAGAAAGAAAGGGAAAAGGAAAAAACTGAAAAGAGAAAACCTCAAAACCTGCATGGGCTGCATATTGGCTAGCCTTCACTGGCTTCTTACAAGCATTGCAACATACCTTCACAATGATATTGCAAAATTAGATAAATAATTAAGAAATATCATAAGCACACCAATGGATTAACAGTATTTTGCATGTGAAAGGAAAATAAATGAGTTAGAATATTGTTTATACAACCAATAAAAAGCTCAACTTGTCAAACCTTACCAGGTCCAAAGGGTCAGTCATAGGCATCAAACCAAAAACATGCATATCTGCAAAAGGAAACGATCAAGCAACTAAAGAAACTGAACACCAAGGGAAAACAAAAAGTTTGACTTAAATTACAAAGAACATGACAACTAAGACTTGACAATGCAGGCTGGTCATGGACCGTACACATCCCTAATTTGTCAGTCCACGTAGAAACTTTCCCGCATAAACATAGTGCTCGAAGATTACCTTCTTCATCAAGTAAATTTGGTTCATCTGCCTCGTGCAATTCTCTGCAAATATATTGAGTAGCTAATTTCTGCTGGCTAACCTCCTCTGCAAAAAAATTGGAGCTAACATGAATAGAAGAAACTTCAACGGAAAATAAAAGGCAAATGAAATATCACCTAGTATATAAATTAAATCCCATTTTACTTTTCAAAGTTAATTTCTATAGGCAATCTAAGAACGTAAACTTGCGTTAACACAAAAGTCTACACGGGCTCCAACGTTATCTTCATACGAGTACATTATGGAATTATCGTCTTATCTATATATACCTGCACTATTTTGCAATAAACTTCCCGCAGCCAGAAGCCGAGCCATGACTGCCATCCTCCCATTTCCAATCGAGCATACCATTGATCCTCAAACGCAATTTCTGTATCTATAAACTGCAATTAATACCATATATTAGCTACCACCATTAAAATCATTAAACGTTTTCAAAGACACTGACTCATCTCTACCTAAATTGCAAAAATCAACTCCAAAATCGCACAATCACAAGCTATAAAATAATCTTAAAAAAAAAAAACTAAATTTAGAGTGCAAAAAACACACATTGCAAGATCACACAAAGTTTCCACTGACATGCAATTCAACAAATGCATGATAACTGAAATCATTCTTCCATAACGCACCGCAAAACCTCTACATGTCTAAAATCCACAACCCTAATTATCGCATTCGTAAATTTATATAGAGAAACAAAAATCAGAATTCCAAATCTAAACGAAAGAAAAAAAAAGGACACTCACCTCGAATCTGTACAAACAACTAACCGATGAGATCACCTTTAAATCGAAGAGAAATCGGCGATTTTTTTTTAATGTGTGGATCTCGAAAATGCAAGTACGGGTAATCGAGATTGACTAGAGAAGAAGAGAAGATTGGATTTTTGAGAGTAGAAACCCTAGAGGGAGAGGGAGAGGGAATTTAAAGTTTCTTTTTAATTTGAAAAAACGCTCTTTATATTTTCTCTTGTTCTTCTTCTCTCTCCTCTCTGAGAGGAGGAGGAGAGACGCTATGAATTTTGCAAAGCTAAAAATGCGGAAAATCGTTTTTTTAAAAAAAAAAAATTTAATTTCTTGGATAGTATTTATTAATTTCGATTTATTCATTTTCGTCCTTTTTTTAGGGATAACTACATATAAGTCCCCAACTTATAGTATATCCATGAACAGTCCACAATGTGCAACTCGTTTTCTCATTCGTCCCTCTCTGAAAGAAAGAGATAATGGTTGACACTGCAGGTATGTTAGGGGTGATCATTTTCGGTTCGGTTCAGTTTTTATCTTTAAAAAACAACCAAATCAGAAGGCAAAAAAAAAAAAAGGACCCAAACCAAACCGGAACCAGTCCAAACCGACCGGTTTCGGTTCCGTTTGGGTCCGGTTTTTTAGGTCCAAAACCGGAAAAACCTATGGTTATTTTTCTAGCTTCGTAATGGGCTTTTAATGGGCTTCGTAATGGGCTTTTAGTGGATTTCTGATGGGCTTATAAATGATGTTAATAATATCTAATTTTCTTAAAAAATTCCAAAGTATATTTAATTTTTTTTGCCACTAAATATTCATTTATATTAAGTAATCTTGTGTTCAATATATTTTTTACCTTTCTAATTTTTTTCTCCTTTTTTCTCCTGCTTCAAAAACATTTAAATAACACCCAGTCACACATCAATAAGTTAAAATCCAAATTAATCCAAATTACAAACCAATGCCTTCAAAGAGCTTAAAGAAAAAACAACAAATAACATTATAATAAAACAATATTGTATACTTGTAGGAGGAATTTTGACTTGGTCAACAACCTGAGGCAAGATTGAAGTTTCATTAGCGATAAATATCAAAGATTTGAATAAGAATTTGCCATATAAATAAAGAGCACAAATCCAGTAGTATAACTTATTAAGACCAGAAATAAACTGGCATCATCATTCATAAAGCCCAATATTGTCAACATAATTATCCATCATAAATCAAGCCACACTTAACATCAGCACTAAGATCAAAATTGTGCATTACCAATATCTTTTTCTTTATAATCAATCTTACCAAACCCGACTTGCAGAGGAAAGAACTAGTTGCACCTACTCTCGCAACAATAACTTGCAAACGAAAGGAACTAGAGAGAAGCAACAATTACAGGTGCATATGTGCACATGCACACGAGACAGAGACACACAGAAAAAGAGTTTCACAGTCACTACAAATAAAAAGATAGTTCATCTTCCCAATACATAACCTCTATGCTTGCTAGTTACTACTGAAATTTAGAAGACTAAAGTGTCTAGACGAAATAAACAACATTTTTCTCAAATAGATTATAGAAGAAAGTAGAACAAGGCAACAAGCTGCATGTCTAAAATAAAATGTCCCCACTATATATCACCAAGCCACTTGAGTCAATTTCTTAGTTGGATAGCAACACAGTAAGCCATCAAGATTTTAAGATATAGTTTTTTGTTAAGATTAAAATTATATTTTGGCGAGCAAAGGTGAAATTTTTTGGATATTAATTCTAAGATTTAAACTTAAAAAGTAGATGAAAAAAATGTATTTGAATTAGATTCCCTTCTAAAAAGAAAAAAAAGAAAAAAAAAATAAATCCAGCAAATTCCTATAAAACCAATTCATAATCATGCAATATCTCAAAGATTCCCTTCAAATCGGGTCTGTTATATCGCAGCATCAACCCACCATTCAGACATTTTTCAAAGAGATTTGAAAATTATTTTCCCAGCAATCGGCTAATCCATCTTTGTTAGACTATGTTTCAAGTTTCAACTCATATAAACTAATTCATAATCATGCAATATCTCAAAGCTTAAGCCACAGTAAATAATGGGGTCAATTTTCAAAAAGCTAACTTCGAATACAAACTTTTGTTGGCAGTTCCAAATTCCAATCTACCAGTGAGAAAGAAGAGAAGGAAAAAAAAATAAGGACATACTGTTTGCGATTGATTGTCTTCTGAGAATCTGAGACAGGGACAACGATTCCAATTTCCTTTCCAAATTGTGTTCTTTCGTCCACCTTCATTTTTACATTGTTCAAAATAATTAACACATCAAAATAGAAAAATAGAAACAATATAAAATCAACAAGCAACAATTAATTAAATTTGTAATTACATGACAAGATTACCTGAGCGATGTAATCAGCTTTGATAGAAGCAATAGATTGAAGAAGATCTGGAAGCGGTAACAGTTTCGCCACCTCACACGCACGGCGGTTTCTTTCGAGATTCGAAGAATGGTCGTCCGAGAATAGCCTAAGCTCGTTGATTGGTGAAGAGGAGGCGGCTGTTAATGGGAGTAGGGGTGATTGGAGGGGGCGGTTGTGTCTGTGAAGTGTGAAGTGTGAATAGAGATTGAAAGGGTTGGAGGGGAGGGGGCGGCTGTGTGAAAGGGAAAGCAAATAAATGGTCTGCTAGGGTTGTTGAAAGGGAAAGTAATGGGAGGAGGTGGCCCGCTTGGTTTATATATTTTTTTTTTCATTCCTAACCCGAACCAGTTCAATTCAGTTCGGGTTGGCCGGTTCAGGCACACCAAAACCGGAAACCGAACCGAATCGGATATTTTACTAAATATTTTAACCGGTTCAATCGGTTTTTTTTACTGGTTCAGTTTTTTCGGTTAATTTTTTTTCGGTTTTCTCGGTTAAATCGGTTTTCTGGTTTTTTTGCTCACCCCTAAAGAATGTGCATGACACCGAGCCTAGGCGCTAGAAGGAGGACTGGAGGTTCCTTCTTGAAAGACCACCATATAAGATGAGTTCTAACGGACACGATATAAATTGTTATATAAATTTAATTTAAAAATCATAGTTACTGCTTGTTCATTATTAATTCTTTTAATCGATCTCCAATAGAGTTTTTTCCTAACAAAAGGAGATTTTTTTTTTCGTATAATGAATATTTTCAATCAAGTTGGTATTATTAGTGCTTGGATTCTAAATTATTACATAACTTGTGATTTGCTTGCACCATAATGGTACATGATAAACAAATTTTAAAAAAGATAAAAGATAAAAAAAAAAAAGACAGGGTAGCTTGGCCCGTCTGGACCTCGGTCTATGGTTAGGCCTCGGCCTTGTCATCAAGATCGATCAACTTGGTTGACTAGTCACATGACCCCACTTTCTTGCCTGACACTCGATATTTACCTAGATTTGTTCAATGTTGTCCCAACACATACCTTTATGTATTTTTTTTAAGTTCCCAGAATCTTGCACACAAACTTTTCATGTGTAACAAACTTTTCCATGCATTATGCAGTGTCTTTTATGCCACTTTTCTATGTCAATGGTTATTTACTAACATTAACCAGCATCTTCACCAATGGCGAGCATGATAGTTGTTGTGGCGTGCATGACGTCAAATGGAAAATCTTCCTCTTAGACTAAAAAGGTTTAGGATTAATAATAAAATTATAATTTTGAAGAAGTCAACACCTAGTATCATGGTCACTAGGAAACCTAATATTTTGCGAGAGTCTAGGTAAAAGGACTAGTTGTGCAAAGAAAAGATGCATCACCCCCAGTGCACCCTACCTATGGTAAGTTGCATTGTTGATCAATTGTTTTTCTAGGCTAGGTTTCTATTTGTTGGTCTTATATAAGGTGCAAAACAGATCTCCTTTCGTAAGAAAATCTCTACCTTCTCGTGTAAAATCCTGACCGTTCTAGGGTCTGAATTTTAGCATCACATTTATTTCCTACTTTGTATATTTAATACATGAGGATATACTTTACAGTGTAATTTTATGTTCTCAAATAATAAAGTCTACAACTAATTCCTAACGTATAGTGATATTAACTCATTTAATTTAATATCGAGAGTATGCATTATGTTGTAAAATATACCCTGAATATTAATTAAACAAATTAATCTTTGTGATATTTTTAAAATCTTAACCAAGTCCTAATGGATAGTCACAAACTGGTTATGATATTCATTTTGTATTTTTAAAATATGATAAAAATGCACTTTTTAAAGAAAATATGTGTGAAAAAATTTAGAATTTGGTTGTATGCACGTAAACAAAAAAAATATTTTTTGTATTTTTGAAATAAGGAATCTTTTGAATTGTTTTTTGAAATTTCGAAGAAAAACTGGATATTTTTAATATCAAATCGATATCTTACAATGTAAGTTTACAACCCAATATCAAGTGCGATTCCTTTTTAAAAAGAAGATATGTTTTTGTATTTTTGAAATAAGAAAATCTTTTCTGAATCTTTTATTTATTTTTTTGAAATTTCTGAGAAAAACTGGATATTTTAATATTGATGTCAATATCTCAGAATGTAAGTCTATAACCTAATATTAGGGAAAATTGTTGGAAAAATAAATTTGGGACCCACAAATAACTTAAAATTGGTCCCTGAAATTTTTCAGAATCTTATGAACTAGTTTAGTGCTTGTTTGGATACATATTAAAATAAAAATAAACTAAAGCTAAAGGAAAAAGCAGCAATGCATATTTATCAAACAAACTTTTAGCCTAAAATTAGAGGCATTGAAAATGCCTTAAGATAGTATTTGACAAACAAGCCTTAAGAATCAAAACATAACACTTTTTCCTTAGAAAAAATGGGTTGTGCCCAACACGCCCATAGGTTTGGGTTGGGCTTAGCCCAACCACATGGGCTGGGCTTATTGGGTTTAAAGACCAAGCCCATATGTACAGGGTGAGCTCAAGCCCATCCCAATCTGATTTTGTTGGGCCGATAGACGTCCTAATAGATTTTTTTATAGAGCAAACTCAATCACGCGGGCTAGGATGGAGGCCTAACCTTATTTTTCTTTGCCACTTGCCCAACCCAGTGATTGTTTCTTTTGGCAAAGAAAGTTTGCCAGTAAAAAGGAAGTAATTATTCATGTATTCCAAGCACAACTCTCATGAGAAAAAAAGGAATAAATAAGTTACCTGGCCTGGGGTTGACAACTTCTTGGTGGTGGTGGTCTCGTTATGGTGTGGTGGTTCACGATAGAGGCTAATGATGCTGGTATGGAGGTGGAGAAGCTATAATGAAGACTCATGGTTGAAGCTGCTGGGAGGGAAGAAAGACAGTGATGGAGATGACATTGTATGTGTAAAGAAGAGTGGTGGCTTTGTGTATGTGTGATAGGTTTCAGTTTCATAGGAAAATGTAAAGAAAAGAGGTGTTTAGCTTTGGTTTTTCCTCTGGTTTAGTGTAGAGGTAGGGTGGTTCCTTTTTCTCTTTTTTTCTCTCTCTCTTTTTCCCTTTCATTTGCTTCGATTTTTCTTCTTCCTCCCCTCTTTCATGGCTGCCCTAAGGTTGGTATTTAGAGGGGGTTTGGGGATTGCTAAGGTCTTAAGCTGGTAAGATCATCACGGTTGATGATCAAGCCTTCATCTTGGCCATTGATTCTGGCCCTTCAAAGCTGCCTCTCAATACATTGCAACTGCAGGTTTTAATATGTTGCTCAAGTCGTGCTCTTTGTTTATCATGACAGAGCTTCAATGAGGTCAAGACAAATTAAAAAAAATGGCATGAAGGCCAAGTTCAACATCATATGGGTGCAAAACAGTATTTTTGGTCTTGTTTGGTGTGGGTAAGAGAGAGAGAAAAGGTTTGAAAGGTGGCATCAGAGATAGTCTCCCCTAGTTCTCTTAAGGGAGATGATAAACAGTGTTAGAGGACATGTCGACTGACACTTTTTTTTTTTTTTTGTCTTGGGTGTTTATAAAAACGACATAGTTTTTAACCAAAAAACAATTAAAACACTGTTCATTTAAATAAAACAGCACCATTTTGGCACTTATATACTAAATTAGGTCATGAATCTCTCTTTTAATTTTAGTTCTCAATCTTTGAATTTGTTTAATTAGGTCCTCAATTGAATTTTGATTTCAAGAACTAATTCAATTTTTCCCTTGCAAGATTTTAAAAAAACCCTTTAATTTTAACGTGTTTTTCAACTTGGTTCTTGGTCTCAAATATTTTCAATTACATCCTCAATTGACTTTCATACTTCTAGTTTCTTTAATTTCACCCTTATTTTCAATCGAATTTGGTCCTTGATTTCGCGCGTCTTTTGCAAAAAGGTTCTTAGTCTTGAATTTCTTTAACTTGACCCTTAATTGACCCTCAAACTTTGATTTTCTTGTAATTTTACCCCTGATTTCATTCGACTGAGCTTGTAAAAATTAAATCTGGTCCTCCAAAATTTCAATCTTCTCAATTAAGCTCAAATTAAGTTTCCAAACTTAATTTTTCACCAATTATGTCCTTTAAAAATTAATTTGACCCACTAAAAGTCTAGGTAAGACCTTGCACTTAATCGATTCTTTTAATATGACCTAAATTAATTCTTAAATTTAATTAAACCTTTAATTATGTCTATAATTGAATCAAATTAGCCTATTGAAAACCTAATTAAGTCCCCAAACTTGTTTTTTTATGCAAATGCATCCTATAATTATTTAATTTAACCTTAAATATGCATTGTCTTTCAATTTTGGGTACAATTGGGTTCCCGATTTTGTCTAAAATCTCAGTTTGGTTCCTTCATGCGTTTAAAACCCTTCTCAGCTTGTTCTTGCCAAGTTGTCAGTCTTTTTTTTTATTTTTTTGTTGTTTTATTTATTTATTTAAAAGGAAAAGGATGAGTTTAGGGGAAACCCAAAATTGGGTTATGATAACAGCAACAACCAATTGATGACTCAACATTCCAGGGAAATGTTGCCATTAACATCTCTACCAATGACAAGTATGGCACAACAATAGAGTACTAAACTTTCTAGTAAAATATTTTTCTTCTTTGAGAGGTAAGCTTAAGGATTGGGTGTATAAATACACTTAGTCACCAGGTAAAAAACTTGAGCCTTTCTTAGCCACACAAGCTACGCCATAAGTCTTGGGGGCATAGATTCAAATGGTCTCTTTTTTGCTACACACAAGGCCAATACTAGAAATTTTAGTTTGGGGGGGGGGGGGGGAAAAAAAAAAAAAAATAAAAAAAAAAAAAAAATTAAAATATTTAAAAAA
>Ga0307515_10015618_pt1 | contig 13974 bp, 15 predicted proteins | sample 17_EM_MG_FD_194513 | JGI IMG/M metagenome (GOLD analysis project Ga0307515, IMG submission 194513) | Populus trichocarpa ectomycorrhiza microbial communities from riparian zone in the Pacific Northwest, United States - 17_EM | ecosystem: Host-associated > Plants > Roots > Unclassified | place... | reverse complement strand
CTATATATTCAAGAGTTACTTATTTATTTACTACTCTGACATGTTTACACTGTACACTCTGACTCTCATGACTCCAACAAGCTCACTCCCACAACTCTGACATGCTCACTCTAACAACTCTGACATACTCGCTCCCACTCCAACTCTGACATGCTCACTTTCACCACGAATCTGCTTGCTCACACAACTCGGACATATTCACTTTCCAACCTCAGATATGCTTGCTCTCACTGCTCTGACATGCTCACTCACACCGTTGACAATGTGGCTTCGCTGGGAGCAACCTGGTAGCGGTGGAATGCTCACTCTCACCTCTGACAATCTGGCTTCGCTGGTAGTGGTGGAATGCCCACTCTCACCTCTTTGACAATCAGGCTTCACTGGGAGCAAGATGTTAGCGGTGGATCTGGTTTCGCTGGTAGCAGTGGATCTGGCTTCGCTGGGAGCAAGCTGGTAGCGGTGGAATGCTCACTCTCACCTCTCTGACAATCTGGCTTTGTTGGGAGCAAGCTGTTGGCGGTGGATCTGGCTACGCTGGTAGCAGTGGATCTGGCTTCGCTGGGAGCAAGCTGGTAGCGGCGGAATGCTCGCTCTCACCTTTGACAATCTGGCTTCGCTGGGAGCAAGCTGTTAGCGGTGGATCTGGGAGCAAGCTGGTAGCGGTGGAATGCTCACTCTCACCTCTGTGACAATATGGCTTCGCTGGGAGCAAGCTTTCGGCGGCGGATCTGGCTTCGCTGGTAGCTGTGGATCTGGCTGCGCTGGGAGCAAGCTGTTAGTGCTGGATCTGGCTTCGCTGGGAGCAAGCTGGTAGCAGTGAAATTCTCACTCTCACCTCTCTGACAATCTGGCTTCGCTGGGAGCAAGCTGGTAGCGGTGGATTTGGCTTCGCTGGTAGGAGGGTCTTACATGATTTGGTTGAAGAATAATGGAAGAGTAAAATACCCAATGCTGGTGATTGTGATGCTGGTGATTGTGATGGTGGTGATGGTGATGGTGGTGATGGGGATGGTGGTGATGGTGATGGTGTTGATGAGGATGGTGTTGATGGTGATGGCGGTGATGGTGATGGCAGAGGTGGAGATGACGATTGAAACAAGGGGGTTGATGCAATGCATGCAGTATGAGAAATTTTAATCATTGTGCAAATTGATGTTACATATGGTAACACCCGCATAACATTCTCATAACTCCGCTCTAGTGGCGAAAGTACAGGGTATGCTGTCATAATCTATAGGAAGCAAACGTAGCACAGCTGGAATAGGGATAATATACGTGGGACACGGTTGCACCGAAGGGTTTCCTGACGTAGGTGCCATATATATTCAACAATTGATTCATGAACTGATTTCTGTAGGCCAGTGTATTCTTTGTCAGTGTCTGTAATTGCCGAACTATAGCAATATTTGATGTGAAGAATGTTTTGAATTATTATACACATATTCAGACTGTGGTAATACTTTCCATCAACTGTTCCTTTCCTGGAAGCATTATGATCTGTTATTCGATTTTATTGCTGCATTGATTCATTCTGGCTGTCTGTCTGACTATGTGTGAAATGTATTTCATATACTTCGTGTAATTGTGAGAAAGTGATAGAATTGCTTATAGTATTGCCCTGTCACCATACCATCTCTAGCTGGAACCCCAACTTCTCGTAAACCATTATATTTTCATACCTTTCCCGGATTGGCTCTGGCCAGTTTTGGGGCATGTTTCATTCAAAGATACAGTAAATGTGCCATTTTTGTGTATGCATCAATGAGTATCAAAATGATTATAAATCAACATAACTCTACTAAACCCGGAATCATGTCCAACAATATAGGTGTCTACACCCTACTTGGTAACTTGAACAGGTGTAAAATCCTATGTTTCGCATGTCCAGCTGCATTTGCCCATAGATAATTGGCCCCATGGCCACAGTTCACTCAAATGTTGCCCTGTTCATTTGAGGACAGAACGTTTCTTGATATGCTTTGTAGTGTTATATCCCTTGGCAAACTTGCCGCTACCTTCAAGTTGTGTAATGCTTTTGTTATTCATTTCCTTGTTGCCCTTGGTACATGCATTCAATTCCTCAAACAGTTGAAGTTGTCAACTGTTGCATATTTTTTGCTCTTCAATTCTCCCGTATGAAATGCCTTACAGATCCATCTATACAGTGTCTTGCATCAAGTCTGCATTTCAGGTTGCTGTTTGTTCCAGAGGTAAAGTACTGAATGGCATTGCGACAATGATGATATCTTGATAATTCTTCTCCTTGATTTACCTTGATCCACCTTCCAAGCATTGTTCCAAACCTACCAGCAGCTCATCCGTGGCTGATGTTATATATTCCCAACCAAGCTGTACGCTGGACACCATGAATATATGTCTGCTTGGTGATTCGCACACCCCGGGCAATATATTATAATGAAGCTGTGTTCATGAAGTATCTCTGCGCATCTAGCTTGCTTCATATTAAACTTAACTTAGTTGAAGAAATTTGTCATATTCAGGTTTTCTGAGAACATCATCACCTTATTCTTGGTTCCTTGAACAAAGAGTATCTTCAACATCACAGAATAAACTATTGGGAGCATGTCTCTAAAACACACACTGACAATGTATTTTGCTGGTGATGGCTGTTGGGAAATAATGCTGCTCGCATGTATTATGCCATTCTTCAATTTTACCAAGGCACTTTCAACAATCACTAAATTAGATTCATCTATTGCTGCAATGGCAGGTCTATCATTATCCGTACCATCTTATAATAAGCATTTATGGTTGGTAACTTGCATCATTGGTTTATCTGATGCAGTGTGGTGAGGTCATTCTGACAAAGGCGGCTTTCCATCTCCTCTGAGGTGATATCGAATTGATGATACAACTGTAATATCATTTGAACTAAATATTGTACCAACATTCGAAATCCTGAGTGGTTGTTGAACTGTGCTCTGCATAGTCAGTTGAAGATAGTTGGCTAAGTTCTTTGCCTTCCGCGGATTCACTTCGAATGATTGGAAACATACTCTACATCATGCAAGAGGTAATTCTGTCAAGTTGAATATGCGCATGTCAATCTCAGGACTCATCCCATTGTCGAAAAATCAATCCATGACTTTCCCATGTGTGAATGATTCTTATCAATGGATTCCTGTGAGGCTATTGGAATGGCATTACTAGCTGAGACTTCAACTGCACTATTGTACTCGATGCTATGCCCATTTAAATCAATCAATTCTTCAATTCTGAGTAGTGGTCACAGTATCTGATTTGATTCCCTTTGAACTGTCTCAGGTCCATTTGTTGTCCCAAAACGCATTACTATGTCTTCATATAACTCCTATTTTATTCTCCAGGCTGTGAACCATTCATGTTCCAGCGCAATCTGGATTACGTGTACTCCAGCCGTAAAGTGTATCTTTGCAATGTAATCTGCTCCTTTGACTCCTCTCTGGAATTTGTCAATACTTGGGAGCAGGGTCATATTTTTAATAGTGAGTTCCTTGATATTTCAATGGACCACACATCATCCTATCTCTATGTGATGTCCTTTTGGCATGAACATTGGAGGGCTTCCCTCTGGGCTGCGTGCGGAGCGAAGTTAGCCATTCCAAATCATTCCGTTGAGATGATCATTTAGAACTCATCAGCATAAAACATTTCTGTCAGGGCGGAATGGCTGCATCACAGAGAACTCGCTCCATCAGAGCAGACAGAGACAACCTGGTGGCGGATTACTCGGCGCCTGGCGTCAATACCACGGGTCACATTGCGAATTGCCCTCCGATCACTGTCTCACGGTTTCTTCTCGCTATGTCGGTCACCTATCTTGAACAAACACCCTGGGATTGAGGACAACTGTGACGATATGTCGGGATGGGTTCATTCGGTACATGCTTGCATCAGGATTGCAATGCAATGGGTGACACTGCGACAATCTCACCTCGCATTGCGTCTACTTCACGCTGATTGAGCGTACGAAGATGGTGAGAAGATATGAAACTACCCGGCTGTGAAGATCCACCAAATCTCGGAAGGAGTAAGAGAGACCAAACGATGGGAAAGATACAGTAGGTATTTTCATTGTATGACAAGATTCGATGACAATGAGACGCTGTCTATCTACCCAGGTGTTTCCTGAATCTATACTCTGCATCACTCATTCCCCCTCGGTTACCCCTGTATTTCCGTACACACATCGGAGCTCCTTGACGATATACTTGGAGGCCGTGATCGATCAAGTTTGGACATGCACTTGCAGGCCAAGATGGAGTCAACTCAGAGATGCAGTTGGAGGACTTGCCTGATCGAGAATAGAGATGCACTGGGAGGCCATGATCAGGCGAGTTTAGAGATGCACTTAGAGGCCGAGATCGAGTGAACTCGGACTATGCACTTGGAGGCCATGATCCATCGAGTTTGGAGACGCACTCTGAAGATGTGAATGAGCCAGACACGTGATGCACTTGATGGCTATGATCAGGCGGGAATGGACAAGGACATGCAGACGTTAGATCTGGAGGGAGGTGCGATGGCAGCTGACACAGTATTCATTCATTAACTTGTAATTGTGGGAATGTAGAGAGTTGAGAACAACATCTGCCGAGTGATGAGAAACTGACTGGGAGTGGGAGACAGTTGATTTTGGATCGATGCTGCACTTGGTGTATGCTCTACTCAGTGTTAACTCATGATTATGGCATTGAGAGATTGAGAGGAATAACTTAACTTCGTGTTCTTAGGTGATGGTAGTGTTGGGCAAAGCAAGAGGGCGATCAGAGGAGATGGGGGAAATCATCATGAGAAACTGGGACTTAAAGAATTTCGTGTGCAAGTCAATTGACCATCCCCGAAACGGCAGGTACGATTCCCGGTCCAGTGGTTAATCACGCCGATAGGAGGTGATTTAAACCCTATCATGCATGTCGTAATCCCGATTTCTCATAGCCGCTTGTATTCTCCATATCGTTCTGATCATCATCCCCCATCTCTCTCTTTCTCATCAACAACTCTACCATCATTGCAAGAGCACAAAGTTAAGTCATCCCTCTCCATCTCTCCATGCCATCATCATGATGTAACACTGAGTGCAGCATACACCGAGTACAGCATACGCTGAGTACAGCATACACTGAGTCCAGCTTACACCTAAGATTGTCTGTCGTCCGTTCATTCTCAGAAGTTCAAGTTGACCCGTGATTGTAGATCCAGCTTCCGGCATACCTCTCTTATGATTGAAAGCCACCAGCCAGTTCTCCATAAGAGCATCAAAGGTAAAGTCACCTTGTCACATTCCCACAGTTGCAAGTTGACTAACTGATGAATCGAGTCCTGGTGCGCTGTCCATCGACCGCATCCAAAGACTCATCCAATCTCGCTCAATCACGGCCTCCATCTGTTTCTGCCAACCCCCTCAATCACAGCCTCCAAGTGCATCTCCAAACTCGCTCGATCAGGGCCTGAAAGTGCATCTCCAAATATGCTTGATTACGGCACCCAATTGCATCTCCAGAGTCGCTCGATCACGGCCCTGCAGTATACCTCTCAGCCCACTCAACCGTCAATTTCAGGTGCACCTCACATTGCTCCCAAGCACCGCCTGCAGCCAGTCCAGATATAGTGTGTGTAGGCGCGTAGCTATATAGATACATATATACATCGATGAGAATACAAACAAAATACATGAGTTTTAACAATCGTTGAACGATTGGTAGTACCTACGAATTCGAGGAGCACGAGGAGCGTTCGCAAAGAAGATATTGTTTTTCCAACACTGCTCGAATCTGATTCGAGGTGCTCCCAGACAAGTGGCTGCCGGTCCCAGGTTTGTGGCCGACGCTCCCAGGTGCTCCCTGGCTTGTTGTCGCCGCTCCCAGTTCCTCTGAAGGCCGGCAGGAATGCCCTGCTAAGGTCTGATACTCTCCTGAAATTCACGCATCTAAGTTTACACTCCTTATCCTCTCAGACTCTCCTGGAGGCTTCCAGTGACTACAATACATTTTGCTGATGCTATGCAATGCGAGAGGTCGCCTAGGCGACTGGATGTAATGGCACGGGTGTACGTGACGTGTCCAGGGCCGGGTAATACCCGCTTGATATAGTCGGCTCGCCACGAGCCTTAGATCTCTAGCGATAATCTTACCTTAACTACCTTTTGGCTACTGTGCAATATTGACATCCACGTTTGCAACGGTATTTACTGATATACCTTCCTACGAGGCCATACACGGGCACCTGCCTTTACACTGGAAGTGTGTAATTCTCCTTCAGAGGGTACGAGGTTCCATCAGATCCAATTGACCCGTTCGGAAAACCCGGTTGTTTCTGATGGATACCAGAATCGTTGAAGATGCTGTTACTTCCATTTATCATAGTGATTCTCCTGGTTCCATCGGTGATTGATCTTTTGGTTCATTATGTCTTACCCTATCTTCGCATCATATAAGGTAAGGAAGATGTTTGTCTCTCTTAGGACAGAATGGAAGTGACCCTGGGTGGCGACTGGAAACAATGTCAACCAAGTCGTCACGGTACTGGAGAGATGCGCAGTGATGCGCATCGAGTGGGCAAGCAGACGAGGGCTACAGTTCGACACCGCAACAATGGAGGTGGCACTATTCACATGCAGACGAGGCCACCAGAGACACCTCCGGCCAATATTGACAGCAAAGATAAAGATTGGAGAAGGGTTCACACGGTTCAACAGACAGGCGACACGCTGGCTCGGCGTCTGGATGGTTGCGCCCCTGATGCTGAAGGGGCATCGCAACCGATGCATGAAGACCGCCAGGGCAGCGGAAGCTAGACTCCGAACCCTCACAAAAACGTACGGGGTAGTACCAGACAGCGTAACGGTCGTCCAGGTGGCATGAGTCCAGGCTGTCGCACTGTATGGGAGCGAACTATGGTGGGATCCCAGGGAAGCAGGCAGGCGAGACAACCTCCAACTTCTCTTCAATCGAAAAGCCAGATCTATCCTGGGCGCGCTACCCAAAATGCCATGGGGAGCATCAATGAGAGACTCAGGGCTTAGATCAGCACCAGAAATCTTAGAATCCAGACAACGGCGTTTCGCAGTGAGGCTAGCAACCGTGTGCAGCAATAAGTTAAGGAGGCTACACCAAGACCCCATTTCGGGGGCGCCGGTAAGTAGAGCGGTGAAGAAGGAACATGAGCATGGCCGTACATCCGAGGGCATGAACTGGCCGGCCCCGGGCGAAGAAACAGTGGCCAGAACCGTCATACTGAAAGACGCCACGGCAGCCAAGAGAGCCGCGCAGTGCAGGGCAAGAGACAAAGAGGCAAAAGTGGTAGTGGGAGTCTGGATCTGGTGGAGAGATGGATCGCGCTCAGATGACGGCCTCTTGGGAGCCGCAGCAGTATTCAAGCACAGAGACGAGTGGAGGTCCCGCCTCAGCTATCTGGGCACAAGAGGAATGCAGGTCTTTGACGCCGAACTATGGGCGATCGGACCCGCGCTTCACGTGGTGATCCAGAAGAGAGAAACATTGCAGAAGCATGGAGTGGAGACGGTGGCAGTCCTCAGCGACTCACAGGCCGCAATTTGACATTCGGCACACCTGGAGCCAGGCCCAGGGCCGCCACTGGCGAGACGGATCAACAGAACCGGGCTGAGTCTCCGCGCTCACAGCATCGCGACCGAAGATCCACTGGGTCCCGGGACACTCCGGCATCCCCGGAAATGAACAAGCACACTGTCAGGCGAACCTAGCCCGACACGCAAGCGGAAGCTCAGTGATAGAGCAGCCATACACCTCGGCCTCAAATAGTGCAAGACAAATCCCCGAGGGAAGTTCAGCAGCCAAGGCGAAGTGGGATGCCGACAAGTGCAGCAACCACTTCAGCTACAGACTGAAGGGCAAGGTGGGGACCAAGAGACCTATCCCGATGACAAGCGTAAAGTCGCTAGCCGCTAGGTTCCACAGAGTAAAGTCTCAGCATGCACCCACTTCAGTCTACCAAAAACGGTTCGGCCACCGAGATGACAACAAACGGTGGGGGTGTAGAGGGACTGCGACCCAGACCCTGACGAGGGACCACCTTTTCCGCCAATGCAGCCAGTGGAGAGACCAGCAGAAACCACTACTGAAGGCAGTGGGAAAGGCGACGGGCTGGAAAGTGGGCCGATGCTGCCACGTACAGGTCACTGAGCTGGTTTCCATAGAAGTGTGCGGTGATGGACTTCCTGGCGCCCACTGAAGTTGGGAAGTCTCTGCCCAAGTGAAGTGGCGGTATGGAGCGGGCCCAGGGCTCGGGAGCGGCATTGGCGCCAACGGGGTTATACTATTCTTGCTTTGTTTCCCTTTTTGTCTTTCTCTCATCTTTCATTTGTCAGCAGGGACGAAGAGCAGCGGGGGGGAGCTCCGCCATCTAGCCGGCTCGCCCAGAGGCGTAAGGGATATCAGGCTCCTGTCATACTCTAATAAGAGTCAATACAGTATGATTACACAACAACAATGGAAGTGACCATTTATAATCCTAGATGTCTAATCTTGCTGCAAATGACGTAATGTTGATAATAAGTGCTCTGATAGTTATGGCCTCTGGCCTTATTGCCACACAATTGTCATAATTGATAGTGTATTCTGGATGTAGTATTGCAGGTCCAAAACAGCTCCATTCACAATGGAGAAATTGTACATGTCCTGGTGATTTTCCGTGAGTTGAATGATTGACGATACACCATTTAAGAATCAGGGTAGTTATATTTTTCACCTGTTGAGGGACATCAAATGCAGGGGCATGGACGTCACAAGATCTACGACTTCCAAATAGTACGCCCAGATGTGACGTTCAAATCCATCTGTTGTTCGATGACGATGTTGAATGATTCAAATGCAAGTTCATTCCTTCCTATTGACTGTTGGAATTCGAAAGGCTAAGGTTGATTCTGGTCATTTCATAAATGATGAACTTTGGAAATCTTATGTCCATTAGGTTGGAAATTGTTTGCTTTCATGATCGATACAGAATTGAAGTCTTCATCTGCATCTGATTCTTGAAGGGAATTCATTTTATAATTAGCCATTTCTATGTCTAACTCTTTAGGAGACGTCATCTTGAGAGTTGTGTAGTTGGGTGTATATATCCTAGAGGATATCTCCAGTTGCTTTGTGTTTCATCATTGTTATTCTTTCAATCACAACCTGCCTACACTGTGTCAGATATTGAAATGGATAGTTGGATAATGGTATTTTGTTGTCTATCTTGAGTGGATAATTGTAACTCCTTACCAACCAGCATTTTTAAATCTCTGGTCAACCTGGGTAAAGAAAAAAACAAATACAATTATATTTTCTGCTGGTGGTGAGACAATATTCCCAATTTCAATCTCATACCCACCAATTCTGTTTCATATCTGAAGATACATTTTCAGAGCTTTCATGTTCAGCAGAATCCCTGAACTTGTTGCTGTTATCATTTATTTTCTGTATTTCTTAAGCAGAATCCCTATGCCCCTTGCTGATATTTTCCTCAGAGAAATCTTCTTCCCCTTCTGTTTACCAATTTTTCTCATCTTCCTGGAGCTCATATGCCCTGACATTGATTTTTTGGTATTCTTTCTGCTTCAGAGAAGGTGCTGTTGCATTTTCCATTGTCATCCACCTATAACAGTCCATTCTTTCCTATAATGTTTTCACAGTAGCCTGGCTGGCACATCTCACAGAGTTCTATGCAAAGATGATCCTGCGTAATTCATCTATGACAATTCTCTTAGTCTGCCTGGGAAAAAGCTGAACACCATGCTTGGCATTATGGTCAAAAAACCTCATGGTGAATTGCTTGGGTTAAGAAAAAGTCAATTTCTTCAGTTGTTTGCAATTAAGCTTAGTTTTTATTCATATTTATTATTCATAGGTACATTCCTTCTAATGTTGGATTCTGCCTCTTTCCATTCCTTGGCTGTTCTTACCACTCTTGGTAATGATATCCACAATATCTTCATCCAATTTAGCAGTCACATCGACGGTATACAATTGCTCTACATTCTGGACAGAATGTATATCTAGCGTGTACTTCATAAAACTTGTTCCAGTTAATTGAGCCTTGTCATAATGGATCGGAATTATCTTTAACATATCTTGGGGATTTCTGTCATATTGTGTTTAATCCTGTTCAGCATATTCCTTGTCCCAAGAGTCCTTTGTCTTTCAATCTATGTGTAATGGCCTATATATATATAGTCCACCACGTAGGAAATTTCGTGGCAATTGCCTAGTGTTAAGCCATTCTGCTCATTTTGAATTCATCCTCTACATGGGATGCTGAGGTCTACAATGTTCATAGTCCCAATGAAGTATTGTGTTGCTTCCTTAGCCTATTTCCTAGTTGGTTGTGGATTTCTAGGAAAATATTCCCTGTGTCCTTCACAATGGTGTTGTTCAATGTTCGCTGGATATTGATTCCAATTTGTACTACCTCCAGTACTGCAAGGTGATATCCGAACTGGCCTCCAACATATACAGCTTCTCTGTGTATTTTGGCATTTGCAGATGGTAGTCAAGCTTGCAATATTTCTAGCTCGTGCTTCACTGACTTGAACTCCGCTTCCAATAACCCCTTCCCCTTACTCAGAGTGAATATGTTATGCACAACCTGTTGAGGCAGTCCCTTGAATGGTTCTTGTGCTGGGTCTGCTTATTGTAGAGTCACTTCTTGGATTGCAAATACAGGTTCCACTGGTATTCCAGATTCTTTGACACATTTGGACTGTTTGCTGGCCTCTCCCAAGGATTGTGAATTGGCCCAGCCCAGGGGTGGTACATGCCAGGATAGTGGGGGCCATAAGCACTCAATTGATTGCTGGACTCAGAATCTGTTCAGTACCAGTGGCCTACTATAATATTTAAGTCCGTGGTTGAGATATGCCATCATACATCGTGATGGGAGTATGTGTAATTTGTTCAGTAAAATAGTCGGTTAAAATTCTAACTGGGATGCAATATTCAATTCCAGTCTCCAACTTCCCATTTGCTTATTTACAATGTTCCTCCCTGAATGTTATGATCCTAAATGCTGTTTCTCCTTGAAATGTTCCTCTATGGACTGTAGCAGAGGAACTGGCACCCCTCCAACAATACCTGCATTCAGTAGGTTCTGTATTTGCAACACTGTTCTCACTGGAGTGCCATATGTACCATTCTGGGGCTCTAGGGCAATTTGCAAAGTAGTCTCTAAAACCCACCTTGATGTACCAGTAGCTTTTTTTGCAATCCTGATAATCATTCTTAGGAAGCAAAGCTCTGTAAAAATATTATATCATTATGGGGATGTGTAATCCCAATAATCAATTCAATATTTATTAGAAGTAAGTTCAGCTGCCTATTTGCAATGTCCTACTCTTTTTACCTAATATTTCCCAACACTCAACTTCTTGTAATAATTTCCAAGATCAAACTAATACTTGTAATGATCAGGGAATATCTCATACCATTTCATTACCACTACAAATTGGTGGTTGCGCGCAAGTCAGCTTGTATTGTATCTGTATTTGCCTTATAGAAACCTGGTGATGTGTAAGCAGTGTACAAGCAATGATGTTGCTGTTTTTTGTTGGGTATCTTTCGAGTAAACATATAGGTGACCAAATTGTGAGACCTGATTTCGGAATGCTATTGGGAATACCATGATCTGTCAGAAGGCATACCAGCATGCTTAATATAGCTGGGAGGTTTGGTTTTTGTTCAGAAATTGGCAGATTCAAATGATTCTCACAGCAGTATGTGGAAGAGAAGCAATGGTGAATTGAATTTTTCATATAAATATTCATGTGTTCTTCACTGCTATTGTCTGACTCTGAATTTCAGCCAGAGTTTTGTTTTTCTCAATGCTGCCACCACGTAAGAACATTATAGTCACAACATCAGGATAGTCCCTGTTTGATTCCTTTCTATAACAACATACCTGCTTGATAACGTATCGCCAATATCATTTCCCATTCAAAACAATGTGTTGTGGACATAGCCACAAATCCCCTGAAGGTTATCATCTTCATGCATGAGTGGTTTTAAAGCATTATGCTCCCAACTAGGGCTATTTACAAACACAATATTAAACACCCAACAATGACAGCTTATAACTACTACTTGGAGATGTTGCTTTTGAGGGTTCAGTAGTTGGAACATCTGCTGGCAAGTAGCCTCACAGTACTGATCACAAGTATACTCATTCCTTGCCATTATCTGGCAACTCACCAATTGCATCAGTGATTTCATAGGTGAGCACAAGATACTCTTCAGATGTAGATAATGACAGGTATTCACTGACACGATACACAATGATATGACCCAATGAGTAGTGTCACTCCAGGCTTCATCTCGTCCGTCAATGCCATTGAGGCCTCAGCCACAGCACGCTTGGCCTGGACTATGTGATGGCTGTACAATACCCCGAGGAATTCACTCCGCTTTTATTATAGCTCCAATGTTCCATGTACTCGCAAATTGCATATCATCAGCCACCCATGTAATTCTGTTTACACACAACTTACTTTTGCATTGTTCTACTAGGTGAAATATAGCACCAGTGGTTGATTATTATGTGCATGGCGGACACATTTTTCAATGTCCCAGCAATGGCTACATAATTACTTCATCAAATGTAAATTGGCTAATGCAAGTGTATGTGCCTCAATCACTGGACATATGGCTTCAGTGTAATACCACCATACATCACCAGATGTGGAGACATGGAGCAATTATGCATATAGGCATTGTGTAAGTTCCATCAGCAAAACGCAAATTGGTCCAGATGCTACACGCAATCCTCCCAGTGACTCTGGGAGACCTCACAAGTCCTTGTACGCGCTTCCGGATGCTCCCAGACCCCTCGGGAGCTACGCAATGTGCTCTCAGACTCTTCAAAAGCATACTCAGGATGCTACAAGATTTGACTCATATGATAGTCAAATTTGGAAGCTCCTGAGACCTCTGCGCAGATCTGCGGGAGACTTCAAGAGCAGCTGAGACCGCTGTGCAGCTCTGCACGAGGCTTGGCGCCCTATTCTCACACCAGTTGTTCTTACACAACCAAAAGGTATTTCGTGATATCATATTTGTCGTTGTTACAGTCCGAACATTCGCTAAATCATAATATGGCATGCAGTATATTAGTCATTGTATATAAATACATACGGTCAATATGGCCGCCGATGGTAGTCGAGCATAATTAGTGGATCATCTGGACATGCCCATTGAGTGAACATAGAGATGTGCCACTTGGAGGCCGTTGTGGTGAAACAATGGAGCTAGAGGGCAGAGAGCCCACCATTGCCACTCCGCCGTGCCTCTCTCGACATCCAAACAGAATTCATGAGAAAGAGGGGTTCTGGTTTGAGAAGTGTATGAATCGAGTGAGAAGATATGCTACTACCCCGCGTTGATGAGCGACGCAATTGCTTCGATCCACGACATCTCGGGCAATCCGAGCTGGACCAAATGTTGGGACAATTAGAGAGCGTATTTTCTTTGTATGATGTTCTAGTCCATTCACGGAGGCGGTTCCTCCGGGGAGAGACCGGTCCATCCGCGGAGTCCCACCCTCCGTGAATGGACTGGTTCATTCGCGGAGTGTACACACTTTGTTAATGCACTGCATGCATATATGCGCACGCATGTATGCACACTTGGCTGGCCACATCCAGTTGAATTCAATCAGCGCAACTAAATTCACATCTTCCAAATATCGAAACTCACCATCTATATCGTAGTTGATGGTTGTATTAGTTCCTAGCAGCGCTATCTGGTACTTTCAATCTTAAACGGAACACAGCTCTGCATGGGCCCAGTCAGAATCAGAAGCGACTTCGACTCAGCAAATACACCAGGAGAGGCCTGGGCGCACACAGATTCCACTACCGCTGATCATTGCAACAAAAGCGCAGAGGAAAGCACTGCAATTATTTCACCGAACTGGATACTGAGGAAGGAGAGGTTCACGAGGAGGAACAGGTCACTAGTAAGG
>Ga0307515_10015616_pt1 | contig 13975 bp, 13 predicted proteins | sample 17_EM_MG_FD_194513 | JGI IMG/M metagenome (GOLD analysis project Ga0307515, IMG submission 194513) | Populus trichocarpa ectomycorrhiza microbial communities from riparian zone in the Pacific Northwest, United States - 17_EM | ecosystem: Host-associated > Plants > Roots > Unclassified | place... | reverse complement strand
TAGCTGCAGCCCCTGCGAAGAGTGTAACACACGTGTCGTTCTGATGATGCGTATACGTCACCGCAAAGTAAAGGAGGTACGTATGCAACGCGACCCGTCGCCTGGGCGACGTGTAGCGTGTAATTCTGCATCAGAGCGTACGAGGTTCCGTCAGAGCCGTCAGAGCCGTCCGGAACACCGGGGTGTTTCAGACGGAAATTAGGGTCGTTGCTGATGCATGAGAAACATATTGTTGACCGGTTACTGGAGAAAGTGTTAGGACAAATGCCTGTGGTGGACCTAACCTGTAAAACAGATCAAGAAATGATTGATATAATTGTTAAGGCAGGACAAACTGTGGAAAAATGGAAAGAAGCCAGAAAGAACTTTAATACCAGAACGCATCGGATTGAGGAGAAATCCGACTGGAAACCCAACGATCAGTTCCGGATGAAAAAGAATATTAAGCCGCGAAAGGACTTTAAGGAAAGAAAGTTCGTGGATAGGCAGCAAGGATGATCATCAGCAAAATGTATTTTAGTCTCTGGAAGACTGCAGGAGTGTCTGAGAGGATGTGGAGTGTAAACTTAGAGGCATCAATTTCAGGAGACGATCAGACCCTAGGAGGGTATTCCGGCTGGCCTTCAGAGTAACAGGGATCTCTGACGACAGATACAGGAGTAACAGGGATCTCTGATAACGGAAAAAAGAGTACAATGGGAGTGTTGTGATAAGTTTGGGAGCATGTCGGAGCACCGGAGAGAACTTTCGGTGCACCTGGGAATGTTGTCAAACAAATGTGGGAATCACAAACACACTCTGAGAAATGCCTGGGTTCTGATGGATATTCATTCGGAGGACAGCAGGGGTTATATGAGACTCTTCGGATGTACATGAGCAATCGACTTCCCTCAACAGCGAATATGATGCATGGATTATGGTTCAATATCAATTCTGAATCATACTAGCCATCATCTTCTTCAACATTGTATTTGGTGCCTCGCTAGTACATTAAGGAAACGAAAGAAAAAGGTGAGAGATTCAAACATAAATGCAGGTACAGCGAAACGAATCACCCAACTAAGCGATGGAAAAATATCACTCACGTCAGGAAGATGTAAATCGGTCCGGAAGCCACACCCACACCTCCCAGACCCTCCAGTCGACCTCACCGGTGTTTCTAAGTACTTCCGGATGCTTCCAGACCCCGCTGGAGCTGAGTAAAGTGCTCTCAGACTCTCCAAGAGCATTCTCAGGTGCTCCTAGAAGCACCTGCAGTGAAGGAGGTATATTCAGGATGGTACAAGAATTGAGGTGTAGGATAGTCAACTTTTGGAGCACCTGAGACCTCTGCGCAGCTCTACGGGGGACTTGGTGCCATATTCTGACAGCAGCGGTTCTTACGGATCCATAACCACAAGCCATCAAGTCTATCATATTCGTCTTTGTTACAGTCACAAGATTTGCTACATCATAATATGTTGTTAGGGGTTCTCCCTTGATAGTGATATTGGTACCTAGACTCGTCCAGATTCATTCACCCTGAATAGGAGAGACAGGTCTTGGCCAAGTGTTATACCCTTTAGCGGGGGTTTATATCAGTCATGAGAAGATTAGCAGTGTCTGTCTTCTTTCATCTCTAGATACTATGCGGGACATGCAGTGTTACATGCAGGCAGTTGGTAGTCAAATGCGAGTACGCAGATTCTTCACACTGTTGAGGTACGTCCCGGTCAAGAGAACCTAAGCATGACGTAACTGAGGGAATTTAGACGTTGGCCTAAGGCCTAGAGAGAATGTCGTTTCACTGATACTGGCAGTTGGCAGTTCTCAATGCCTGTTGATGTCTCATTAATCCACGTTGGCGTAGTATCAGCTGGTCGACGAGTAAATCTATTGACCCGGGAATTAATAACCGAGAGGGGTTATTAATTTCGATAAGGCATGATCAATATCGGGGTATTGATCGAATCATCCAACTACCAAAATCATACCACAGCGAGATGTCTGAGTTGAAGTAATGGTCTGATTGATGAGCGGATATGATATCATGCATGAATATGAGAGGGATTCGTAGCCGCCTCTACCAGGCGCATTCCGTGAATGTACGACACACAGATACGTGGCAATCATTGAGGGATTTGATCATAGTCTGAAGAGGGTTTCAAGAGACTATCAAGAGATCACATTGTTCCGGCAATGAGAAGGACAAGCTCTAGCAGCGAGAAGAAAAACAATACCTACCACCGGAAGAATATCCTTATTTATTATTGCGTTTTTATGATACCTATATCTATCATCCTATTCATAAGAATCCATTAGCTTTCTGTAGCGGCAGCCCCGCACCCTGATAAAAGCATTATCATTCGGTATACCTTGGAGCAAATGACGATCACTTTCGAATACGATAACGACATAATCATATACGCCCTCGAGAAAGTTATCTCCTATGCCAGAAGATCTCAGCAAATCTTTGTCGCACAGTGTGTCAGGTGGCTAGCGTCGATTATCGGTCTCGAACAGGGATTAATCATATGTATTAATAATCTACAAATACGATCAGAGTTACCAGGGTCCGTACCGATTACCAACAAAGGATTATCCTTGGCCAGCGAAGCTTCACCCCAAGCAAGAGAAAAGGTTAATCCAATTAATACAAATCAACACGATAGAGACGTGTCGACAACGCCTCGAGATATCCAAGAGGATCCCAGATCCAGTAGCAACTCAAATCAGATTCACCCGGATAGAGTATCCCAGGTTAATCTTACGATCTATGATAATAGCGACCTTGAGCTCGACGACTCAGAGCCAGATAAGCTACCACGAATCATTGAGGATACTGAGCAGTTCATTCAAGAATCTCGGAAAGAACGAACAGCTTTAAAACAATGAGCTAAACCTTTGTCGCGTACAAGATCAGGGAAAGCGATCACGAAACCTTTGTCCAAGAAACAGAGGAGTTATCTACAATAGATTCCTAAGGCGACAATATCTACGTACCTGGAAAATCGGAAATAGGGTCTACGGCCGTACGCACTAGCAGATATAATTAACTGAGTATTTTGCTAAAAAGTGTTGTTACCCCCGTAACATATGGCATGTATTATCTAAGTCTCTCTATATATATACATACAGTCAATCTGGCTGCAGACGGGTTCTCGAGTGTAATCGGAGGAGCACCTGGAGATGCCCATTGAGAGAACCTAGAGATGCACTGCGAGGCTGTGATCATGTGAACTTAGAGATGTACTTGGAGGCTGTGATCGAGCGAGTTTGGAGATGCACTTGGAGGCCGAGATCGAGTGAACTGAGAGATGCATTTGGAGGCCGTGATAGAGCAAGTTTGGTGATGCACTTAGAGCCCACGATTGAGTGAACTGAGAGATGTACTTGGAGGCCGTGATAGAGCGAGTTTGGTAATGCACTTAGAGCCTGAGATTGAGTGAACTGAGAGATGCACTTGGAGGCCGTGATAGAGCGAGTTTGGTAATGCACTTAGAGCCCGAGATCGAGTGAACATAGAGATACACTTGGAGGCCATGATAGAGCGAGTTTGGTAATGCACTTAGAGCCCGAGATCAAGTGAACTGAGAGATGCACTTGGAGGTCATAATCGAACAAGTTTGGAGGCCATTGATCGTGTGAACTTGGAGGCTGTGATCGACCGAGCTTGGAGATGCAGTTGGAGGCCATGATCATTCGAACTTGGAGGCAATGATTGAGCGAGTTTGGATATACACTTGGAGGCCGAGATCGAGTGAACTCAGAGATGCACTTCGAGGCCGTAATCGAGGGAGTTTGGAGATGAACTTGGAGGATGTAATCGAGCGAGTTTGGATATGCACTTCAAGGGCGTAATCGAGTGAGTTTGGAGATGCACTTGGAGGCCATGATCGAGCGAGTTTGGAGATGCAATTGGGGGTGGTCGATGTGGAGGCGGTATATTGGGAGAAGGGCGCGGATGGAAGCTGAGACTCTATTCATTGGTCAAACTCAAGATCATGGGAATGTAGAGAGTTGAGAACAACAAGGTCCAACAATCGATGAGAGAGGAGAGACTGGCTGGGAGCGGGAGAAAGTCGATCATGGGATGATGCAGTAGTCGGTGTATGCTGTACTCGGTGTTAACTCATGATCATGGCATGGATAGACAGACAGGGATGACTTAACTTTGTGATCTGAGGTGATGGTAGAGTTGAGGACGAGAAAGAGAGAGATGAGAGGATAGAGGGGAAATGATCATGAGAAACTGGGACATAAGAGCATTTCGTGTGCGAGTCAACAGACCATTCCTGATATGGCAGGTTCTACTCCCGATCCGGCGGGTAAGAACACCAATACGAGGTCTTCTAAACCCAATCAGGCAAGTTGTACCCCTGATTTCTGATATCCGCTCATATCCTCCATATTGTTCCCATCTTCATCCCCCTTCTCTCTTTCTTGTCCTCAACTCTACCATCATCGCAGAACACAAAGTGAAGTCATCCCTCTCTATCTCTCCATGCCATGTTGATGAGTTAACGCCGAGTACAGCATACACCGAGAGTACAGCATACACCGAGAGTACAGCATACACCGAGAGTACAGCATCCACCCATGGTTGTCGGTCTTCATCTCATTCTCACGATTACGAGTTGACCCCTGAATGTAGCTTCAGCTTCCGGCGCCCCTCCCTACAAGATCACCCGCCAGCTCTCCATGAGAGCACAAAGTTAGAGATACCTCATCCCCATTCCCACGGTTGCGAATTAACTCACTGATGAATAGAGTCTCTGCACCTGACGCACCGCCCTTCGACTGCCTCCCATCGGCCGGCTCCAAGTACTCCTCCAATCGCGCACGATCGTGGCCTCCAAGTGCATCACCAAACTTGCTTGATTACGTCCTCGAAGTGCATCTCCAAACTCGCGCGGTTACGTCCTCCAACTGCATCTCCAAACTCGATCGATTACGGCCTCAAAGTGCATCTCTGAGTTCACTCGATCTCGGCCGCCCAGTGTACATCCAAACTTGCTCGATCATGGCCTCCAAGTGCATTTCCAAACTCGCTCTATCTCGGCCTCCAAGTTGAGTTCAGTTGATCGTTATCCTCAGGCGCACCTGGAATTGCTCTCAACCACCGCCTGCAGCCAGTCCAGATATACCGTATGTGGATAGATGCATAGATACATAGATGAGAATACAAACTGAATACATGAGTTTTAAAAATCGTTGAACGATACATAGTATGTAACGGCACGGCAGCACGTGACGTGTCCAGGGGCGGGTAATCGCGGTTTTATATAGTCGGCTCGCCACGAGCCTTAGATCTCTAGCGATAATCTTACCTATACATCTACACCTACAATCAGTCGAGTCCACATGTGCAACCATGATCCACTCAATTACCGTACGTAAGCCTATGTAGTCGAGCGCAGGCGTACGTGCCTTTACACTATTATCGCTCTTCAGTAAACGGATATGTTTCGCTCACGGGATTTGCGAGTTTACCCCTATTTCGACGAGGAAGAATAGGAAGTCAACAATCCAGAAATCCACTTCGACACGAGTCTAGAGACCTACCGATTACACCAGCGATGAGTCTTAAGAAGTTCATCCCTCAAGTAATTTGACGGCAGCAGAGATGATTCCGATGATCCAATGGCCACCGAGACGCGTCACAGTCAATGTTGACAATTCCCACGAGTACCGAGAAACGAGTCTACAACCCGCCCAATGAAATATGTCGCATACGATCAGCGTAGATGATTACCTACCGACGGCTGCAATCAATCACCGGTTGACAGAGGAGATGCAATTACGATCATGTTGTTCCTTGACGCGTCGATTCACTAGCAAGTGCTATACAAGAAGTTGGAGACGATATTCGAGTCAACATGGCTACATCACACCAATCAACACGCTGATGAAGCGCCCTCGCAGTTACACTCCCCCCAGTCGAGTGGACTGCACGGGCATCCCTGATAGTGCCTCTACGGCAAACACGATGTACGAAGTGCAGTCATGGGAGAGCGGAATGAAGCCCACATACGAATGAGAAGCAGCCTACCAGGAAGGAGCACCCTACCAGCAATAGCGCCTATGAAAGAGATGAACAAAGCCCACTCAAGGAGGAGAAAGAAGCCCACTTAAGGAGCAGAACAATTGCACCATCGAAGTACACTAACGGAGGAGATGCTTTCCATGGATGAGCGAAATGTGCCATGGAGATGAAGAACTCTCCAATTGAAGCTACCTACGAAGACGAAGAACTCTACAATCGAATCACACCCAAGGTGGAGAATCATTGCACACCGCGAAGTGCATTACTGTCAAAGTATGTCTACAGATACATTACTCGAATGCAGCGCCATCCACGAGTCAAATGCGCCTACCAAGATCAAGAGCCTACAAATGAGAACCATTGCACACTGCGAAGTGCATTTACGGTCGAGACCTTCACATTTTCAAAGATCGACTGGGACTGCGGAAACCACCAAAAGAAGATATGAGATGAAAGATATGAGATGAACTGCGTGCACATGGTTCCAAAGCCACCATCCAGAACTCTAGGGCCTGCGGAACTGACACAATGGTGTACACGCCAGCGTTCAGGGAGACCGAGGTCAGCGTTTAGAAACCCGTGTACGGGCGAGGGATGATATGTATGCTTTCTGGCCCTGAGCTACCATTATGAGGGGAGAACCCGGAGATATACCAATCGTGAAAGCCATTATTGGCATTTCAAATCCTAGAGGTTCGCACAATATTTTTAAAACGAATACCCAACTCGGTCAACCCGAAGGGAAAGGTGTTAGCAGCGTGTTTCTTTCGGCCGCGAAATTGGTTATCTGCTTGCTAGCGAAGAGGTTGCCGTGGCTTTCGCTCTACAAGTAGAGGTTTGCATTGGATTGCTGGGAGCTACGGTAGAGCGGACTCACGTGAAAGGTGGATACCCTTGTATGCTGGATGAGCGAGCAGGAGCAGCAGCAGTAGTTGCGGCAGAAGAGCGTCCACATGGGAACCGTGAATGACTGCTACTGGCTCGCCGAGACCCGAAGGGAGAGACTGGACGGCGGGGCTTGGCTCCACCGGAGCGAACCGCTAATGACAAGGCATCCTGGATTTTACCCTTCACCGCTTCCATCCTTTTTGATTCCTTTGGCTAACGCGGATGGAACAGATACGGAGTCATACGAGAGAGTCTGAAGTTTGGAGCTGATTCTCACAGACAATTGAGAGCGGTGAAGTGAACTTGGGAGTGCTGGAGATAGATGACCGGAGATGGATCATGGGAGAGAGACAATCGGTCATGCCTTTTATATGACGATTTTGAGGTTATGTGAAGTTATGCCCTTTTTGAGATCACTCACTATTGAATCCATGGTACGAAAGTTGCAATTGAGCGCAGTTATGCAGATACACGATGTACCGGCGGCATGGCTTCACCGAGTACGATCCCGAGCACTACTCCCAGATATCAAAGCGGCAGCCGAATGCCAGAGTTACAATGCCAAATATGATACCAAACGAGATCCCGACTCAGTCTCGGCGACCTCGACATACACGATTGGAGACTGCAATCGACTTCCAAATCAACACCGAATCAATTCTTGCCAATCAATATGGCACCCGACAAAGCCGTGAGAGATTAGTCGTCGGCAGTGCAGCGACATTCAAAAAGAGGGGGATAACCGTACCGGAATCCAGAACCCTACCGCGAACCATGACCGGACCGGAGTCAGGAACCCCTACCTCAAACTATCAACATACCCAAAGTGCTGGAACGATGCACCGCGAAGTGCATTCACCAATAGAGACGGCTAGCAGCTCCAAGCGTACCAGGGGAACAATTGTCAAACTCGACTCAGGGAACGGCGATGATCTTTCCAAGATATCGTGGATCCACCCAATTGCGTCGATCCACAAGGCCGGGTAGTATCATATCTTCTCACCCTCCTCCTACGCTCGTCGAGCCAGAACCGCTCTTTGTTACGAATTCCCTTTGGAATTTCGCGAGAGGTGCGGCAGAATGTTGATGATGGGCTCTCTGCCTTCAAACTCCGCCGTTTCACCACAGCGTACCTGACGAAGAAAGTGGCAAGCACACCAGAGGAAAGCCAGCGAGCGCACCCAGCAATTAGAGATGATGATCACCGAGGATACGACGGATGGCAAGTGTACACGCAAGTGCACCGGAGAGATGGATGGAAGTCAATAAGCGAAGCGAAGTCAATAGGATACCCGAATGTGGATGGACGAAGCATAGCCGTTGCAGTGAGGTCAAGATTGAGGACATTGGGACGTCTCATACGACAGTAAGTCAACAGGCAGAGCAAGTCAGGGTAGTTACTGGACAGAGGGCGACGCGGAAGGACGACCGAAGCCGGAGGAGATAGTCCTTGTCTGTAGACGAAGCAAAAGCCGCACCGAATTACGTGTCCGATCACAAAGAGATTACGATTGCAATCCCGAATCATGATTACACTGCTACTGAGCCATGATGGCGATCGACAATCGATACGATGAAGACGTCAACGGAGCAACGAGTCTTTAAAGGGGGAGATAACCACATCTACACAACCAAGTCCTATCAATAACTCAAAGCCCACCGAGAGGCAATCTACCAAGACACGCACCGAGGAGTTGACCGAGAAGTCTATTGAAAAGTCGACCAAGATTCTACTGAAGTCGCCAATCAAGAGCGCACCCATGAAGTCGACAAGATGGTCACCAAAGCGGACTTTGAACGATGATTACCGAGTCAATGTCAATTACCGATGACTACCGGCTGCAAGATATACTCTATAGAGCTTGCGGAAGCACTGCACAGAGCTCAGACAGCGCTAGCGCGCTTGAACTTGGTAAGTATAACCATTTTAGAGAAGCTTACTTGTTAGATGTCAACGAATGAGACGCGACTACACACGATGCAATTGATGTATACGATTGACGGCTACGACCGATGCCGGCAGCGCGAGCTCCCATCGATGCCGAGTAATAAGCGGAAGCTCTACCACCCTAATTCGACAGTGACCTACGCCGAGGTACGAGCGATTGGAATGATGGTTGTTGGTTGGAGCATGGGTTTGGAAGTCGAGATATGGAGACGTGATCACCTTAGGATGTTTTCTTGTTTCTCTCGTCTCCTCTTCTCTTCTTTGGATCACGGCCCGGTATAAATGGCGTCGGCACGGGTTTTACCACCTCCAAAGGTCAGTCAATGGGAGGTGGATTTTCCCCGTGCGCCGGATCCACCGAAAGGTCACCCTGCGCGGTAATGATCGGTTGTGGGACTTATGGGTTCGTACGATTGCGTACGTGGAACGGTTGTTTGATTGCTTCCTTTCCATTTCTTTCCTTTCCTACTCTTGTATGGGGTTATGCAGCCCAGGAGGTCTGCACCTAAAGAGGGGGATAATGTAATGGCACGGCAGCGCGTGACGTGTCCAGGGCCGGGTAACCCCGGTTTTATATAGTCGGCTCGCCACGAGCCTTAGATCACTAGCGATGATCTTACCTATACATCTACACCTACAATCAGTCGAGTCCACGTGTGCAACCATGAGCCACTCAATTACCGTACGTAAGCCTACGTAGTCGAGCGCAGGCGTACGTGCCTTTAGATAGTAGCTATGATTTCCAGGCGCACCAGCAGCGTTCCCAAAGAGGATGTTATTCCTAGACTGCTCTACTGTGATTCAATGTGCTCCCAGGCTTATCGTTGGCGCATCCAGGTGTGCCGCCGGCGCACCCAGGTGCTCCCCGGTGCATCTGAAGGCCACTGCTTCGCTCCAGTAAACTGTGGGATTTGACCACCCTGGGATTCTGGTCCGACAACTCTCAGACACTCCCAGAGGCTCTCAGTGAGCAAAATACATTTTGCTGATGAAGCTGTTCAGAACACCCAGGGGTGTCTGATGGAAACTAGAGTTGTTGCTGATGGGAAAAATTTCAATCAACGCATATCCCAATTGCCAGTTCGGGCGTTTTGACAACCTGGACAACCTTTTCGGCAACAGTTCGGTTCTGACCCAGACCTGGACCCGATGCTGCAGTCCCAAACTGTTGCTAGTACTACCCAGTGATCAAGCAACCCAGACTATAATTGAATTGCCTGCTATCATATCAAGGGTGTTGCTTCATACAGGCCATCCACAAATGTCAACTTAGACACTCTCCAATTTGGATTGTTATTAAATGTTGATCAGGCAAAATAAATCGAGAGAATTGCATAAAATGTGATTGAAACATGGGACACAGCCAACCTTCAAAGACCTATGAGGTACTCAGTTTACCCAAGCCCCATTTGAATATGCTATATTCTACTTGGTATCAATAATTGTATTAGAAACTATTGGAAGATGGTTATTAGTGAGGTAGATTGTATGTACAGAGAAGGTTGGGTGTTGTAAAATTGTAGCAGGTTGATGATTGGAAGCGACTCTAGTTGAGTGCTGTTCCAAGCAATCACCAGAGACAAATCAAGAGTATGTAAACAAGGTGGCCAAGGGAGATAATCCAGAAATGTTATCAACTTGCCACAGCACAGTGAAAGCAAATATTTGAAACTTCAGAAGAGATTTGGACAGTGAGAATGTGGTTGTCAGTCCATTGATTGGTGGGTGCTGTGTGGTGGACCAAGGGTTACTGGAATGAATTTTTTGCATGATTGATGGACTTGGTATGTTTACAACTATTCAGATAGATTGTTACTTGTAAAACTAACTACAACTATTAAAGAAGAGAGGATATTTTGGCTTATTGCACTTCATGTCTCAAATTTCGCCTCATTGGGTTCTATGGCATTCCATATTTAATGACGCTTATTTACTACCACTTTGATGCTAACATTAGATAGTGTTAGCAACAGATCCGGGTAACCCGCCAGGGGTCCGGGTTTGGACCAGCAAAAGGGTTTGGTTTGGTTACAGACCCGGCCAACAACCCGACCCGCTTTGTCGTGGTGGGTTTGTTACCAGGACCGGACATAAACACGCCGTTTTACAGCCGGGTTGTACCTGGACCGCAGTTCCATTTTATGGTTCCTGCACCTTTCGCTCCAAGTAAGTATCTGGGATCTCAACATATCATGACATGATCAGTACGTAGATTGTGCAGTTTTAGCCGCTCTTCCATCTTCCACCTTCCGATTTGCGATCTGACCGATATCCGTGGAATTGATGTGAAATGACACCATATTTCATGCGAAATTGGCTGGTTTTCGATAGCGACTCAACGAATATTCGTCCGATCGCAAATCCGACTGTGGGAGGTGATAGAGCGGCTACAACTGCACAATTAGCGTACTGATCATGTCATGATACAATTAGAACTCAAATACTGAATTGGAGCCAAAATTGTGACCATGAAATGCCGGGTTTTTGGTGGTAAAACCGGCCCATTTCCAACGGTCCGGGTTTTTCGTGTGGTAAGACCCTTCGCCACGGTCCGGTTTCGGGTGGAACCGGACCCGGAACCGACCCGGGAATTTGGACCCGTTTTGTTTTGTTTTTTGTTTTATTCATACTGTATTCACTCTAATTAGAGTATGACAGAGCCTAAAACCCCCCCTCCGCCTCCGGGCGAGCCGGCAAGATGGCGGAGCTCCCACCTGCTACCCATCGTCCCCTATGACAAAGGAAAATCAATCAAGCAAGTGCACACGATTAGAACGAACGAAAGAAACCCAAGGAAACAACCAAAGACCAGGCCAGGCAGATCGACGAAAAGAGAGACAGACCGCCCCCGGTCCAAACACCTTTAATCCTGCCCTTGCTCCTCCTGCCCGGGCTCCTCCTGCCCGGGCTCAATTTGGACCCGTTGCTAACACTAACCTTAGGAAGTTGAACCTTGGGAGAGATTGAAGGAGATTACCTTACTCCCAATCAGAACCTCAGTACCCTACAGTTCATCAGGTGTAGTGGTGATGCTGTTAGAAACCCTGGTTGTGTATATAGTGGAATTTGTAGTTGTACTTATTAAAAGGTGTTCTTGAGCCTTGACACCCAAATTACTTGGGCACATCTAATTTACACGATAATATTGTGCAAATCACATGAAAGTTTTGTAATTCACATAACAAGTTGTTCATATCCCACTATCCTACTATTCTAACTGGTTGCCAGGGGGATATAATTTGGAGTCCAGTCAAGACAAGTTGAAAGGATTTGGGTGATTCCGCAATCATCATCATCATCCTCACCATCACCACCACCACCTCCACCACCACCAACATCATCAGCACTATGTGCCCACACACCACAGTGTCATTTCCAGAAATGACATCAACACATTGCAATCAAATTATAAACGGTAAAAGTATCGAAATCTGTATCTCTAATATCCAAGCTATCCTGCTGCTTTGGAAACCTCAACACCAAGTTGAAACATCACGGTACTTACACAGAGATCTGCATGAGATCTCAGTTGCTATGTAGTGCAATTTACACTACAATCGTGTAAAGTAAACTCTGCATGAAGTATCACTCGGACTTGGAGTGTGATTTATGTTACTTTGGATGCTAGAAAGACTTGTTGATTGACTGATCTCGAGGGCCGAAGGCCCAATATATACAGACTTGACTTCCATATCCATATCCCCATCCGTGTCCATATCACATCCGTTTTGCATATCCGTTTACACTGATATGAGCCGCTCTCCTGAGGCATAGCGTCATATGAAACACCAACTGCATAAGAGCTAGCAAACGGGCCTGAGACTGCAGACGCAGGTACACATGCAACAATTCACACGTTGCATGAATTATCACTTACACAAGTGTGTGATTCATACTCTATCTGTAGTGGCAAAGCTCGGGTGGCATTGCTACTACTGACAAATATATGCAACTATGATTAGTGTTGTGGGATTGAAGTGTGAATCAAACAAAATGAAAACTACATTTAAACCATATCTCATACCACGGTAGTTTACACTATGCCTCACCAAAAACGTGTACCGTAGGGCGGTACACCACCACAGGCAAACACCTTCGGTTAAAGCTAGAAATCTTTCAGAGCAGCTACTATCTACATAGACTATGGCTGAGGAATTCTTTATTGGTTGTTGTTGATACGGGTGTTGAGTTCCTGGGCTCATTGCCTCTCTAAATCTTGGGGTAACATCGTATGACTGAGTCGTCCATGTGTATGAGGGAAGGAGCATGGCCGATTCCCGCAAGCATCATATAACTTCGGGGTTTGACATACACCTATGGGTTCGCCTAGAATACCTGAGAGAATGTCTAGACCTTGAATAATGCAAGCTGTTGTATAGGGAGTGGCTGCATGCAGTGAAGTTAGTATGTCCCCTTGAAAAGAAAATGACAGGTTTTAACGGATCATCATTTCCCAAGAACGGAAGCTGACCTTATGATCGACGCATCCGTGGATATGGTATATTATATCACTAGCTTCGATATATCGGTGAAGTATGGTAGGGCATTTATGTTGAAGTATACCAACGAGTAGCGATAGCCGGAATATCACGAAGAGCCGTCGCGGGGTACAAAAGCACGAAGCGAATCCGGCATGTGACTCTATTATAGGTCAGCACGTATCCCAGCGTTCAAGCACACCACGATTGCTGCGTAGCACAATTTTATTGATTTCATGTTGCTAAATGGTACAATACTAGAGCGTCCAGTCTTTGTCTTCCCTGAGAACCATGGGATAGGAGACACCTTGGACTGACGGGACAGATTGTTTCCATGTCTGGCTCAACCCACACATAATTATTTAGAATTACTATACCACACTGATAGAAGTGGTTGGTTTTTCATTTGTGATAGTCTGGTGGTAGTAGCGCCGGCGATGACGGTAGTCCGGTGATTGCGACTGCGGTAAGGGTGGCAACTTAGTGATCGTGGATAACTCAGTGGTAGTCGTTGAACGAAAAGAAAAAGGTAGTGGTAAAGTGTTTTACCGGGTGACCGCCCATGACTGGGAAACCGACCACCCGCGGGTGGTATTTATTGACCCAAATGACCTGTCTTAACCACTCTCCCTGACC